>ERZ1049444.523-NODE-523-length-36077-cov-19.730470_pt1 | contig 36077 bp, 34 predicted proteins | sample MGYA00383101_ERZ1049444 | MGnify/ENA primary metagenome ERZ1049444 (study PRJEB29581, sample SAMEA5548371) | metagenome | biome: marine; feature: coastal; material: water | depth 50 m | study: Short-term variability in the microbial, nano- and picoplankton... | reverse complement strand
GGGCCGCAAGACAAATGAAAGTTTTAGAAGATATAAAAACAGAATTTTCTCAAAGTAAACCTCTAGAGGGGTTAAATATTGGTGCTTGTATGCACGTTACTAAAGAAACTGCAAATTTGATGTTAACCCTAAAAGCAGCGGGGGCAAATGTAGCATTATGTGCTTCTAACCCACTTTCAACAAAAGATTCAGTTGCTGCATTTCTTGCAGAAAGCGATGTAGAGGTTCATGCGATTCATGGTGTCTCTAATGATGAATTTTTTAAGCACTTAAATGCAGTTCTAGATACAAAACCAGATATCACTATGGATGATGGCGCTGACTTAGTTTCATTGCTTCATACCGAAAGGGCAGATTTACCAGTAATGGGGTCTATGGAAGAGACCACAACTGGAGTTATAAGGTTGAAATCTATGGAAAAAAATAATAAATTAAGATTTCCAGTCGTTGCAGTCAATGACTCTGATACTAAACATCTTTTTGATAATCGATTCGGAACTGGTCAAAGTGCTATGGATGGCGTAGTGAGAGCCACAGATTTATTAATTGCTGGTTTAAATGTTGTCGTTATTGGTTTTGGTGATTGTGGTAAAGGTGTCGCAGAAAGAGCTTATGGCATGGGTGCCAAGGTAACAGTTGTAGAGCCTAATTCAGTTAGAGCTTTAGAAGCATTAATGCATGGATATGAGGTTAAAACTAGTGTCAATGCAGCAAAAATTGCTGATGTAATAGTTTCAGTCACCGGTAATATGCATGCACTAGATAAGCAACATTTCGATGTAATGAAAGATGGAGTTGCACTAGCTAATGCTGGCCATTTTGATGTAGAGATTAATTTAGCTGCGTTAAAAGAGCACAGTACTCAAGTCGATAGAGTTAGAGAACATGTTGAAAGCTACAAATACAATGGAAAAGAGATTTTGATACTAGCAGAAGGAAGACTGGTCAACTTAGCGGCTGCTACAGGACATCCAGCTTCTGTCATGGATATGTCATTTGCTAATCAAGCTCTTGCTGCTGAGTGGATCAAAGATAATTATAAAGAATTGGAACCAAAAGTTTATACGCTACCAAACGAAGTAGATTTAAAAATTGCAGCGACAAAATTGGGTCTCATGGGTGGAGAGTTAGAAATACTTACCGAAGAGCAAATTAACTATCTTGACTCCTGGGAGCATGGCACAAGCTAGATTTGAGTATCTTTAAAAAAGTCTTATCTGTTGGAAGTGGAAAACTTGCTACTGAGCTAAATAAAAAAGTAGAAGAGATAAATTCCAAAGAACAGGAACTTGAAAAACTTTCTGATGAAAAGATAAAACAACTGTTCCATGACTTAAAAGATCGTGTAGTTGAGGAAGATGTTTATTCATTAGAAGTTGATGCTTTTGCACTAACAAGAGAAGCAGCCAAAAGAACTCTCGGACAAAGACATTACGACGTTCAGTTATTTGGAGGTATGGTTCTTTTAAGAAATAAAATAGCAGAAATGAAAACCGGAGAAGGTAAAACCCTCGTATCTACTTTACCAATCGCCCTAAGAGCACTTTATGGAAAAGGAGTGCACGTGGTAACAGTCAACGACTACTTAGCTAAAAGAGATGCTGAGTGGATGAGTCCAATATATAACTTCTTGGGACTAGAAGTAGGTCTTATATATGCAAATCAAGATTACGAGGAAAAAAAAGCAGCATATAGAAAAGATATAACTTATGGTACAAACAATGAATTCGGTTTTGATTATCTAAGAGACAATATGGCTCAAACAAAAGAACAACTCACGCAAGGTAACTTATTCTATTCAGTAATTGATGAAGTAGATTCAATATTGGTGGATGAAGCTAGGACTCCTCTCATCATTTCAGGACGTGTTGAAGAGTCAACAAAATGGTATGTACAATTTTCTAAATTAGTTAAAGGAATGAAACTAGATATCCACTATGAAGTTGAGGAAAGCAAAAAACAAATTCATCCAACTGAAGTAGGTATTGAGTTGGTAGAACAACAACTTGGGATTGAAAACTTGTATGAGCACTCAGAAACAAATTTCATCCACTACCTTACAGCTTCTCTAAGAGCTAAGGCTATTTACACAAAAGATGTTGATTACATTGTTAATGATGGCCAGTTACAAATTGTTGATGAATTTACTGGAAGAGTATTAGAGGGAAGACGTTACTCTGATGGTCTTCATCAAGCACTTGAAGCAAAAGAGGGACTCAAAATACAAGATGAAAATCAAACTCTTGCGTCAATAACTTATCAAAATTATTTTAGGATGTATGAAAATCTTTCAGGGATGACTGGTACTGCTAAAACTGAAGAAGACGAATTAATTCAGATATACAACCTAGAGGTTGTTGATATTCCAACTAATGTGCCTGTTGCAAGAGATGATAAACAAGATGCTGTCTACAAAACTAGCCAAGCAAAAATTAATGCAGTAATACAAGACATTGACGAAAGAAACAAACAAGGACAACCTATTCTTTTGGGTACAGTTTCTGTGGAATCTTCAGAAGAATTATCTAAAGCATTAACAAATAAAGGCATTAAACATTCAGTATTAAATGCTAAAAATCACGAACAAGAGGCGTCTATAGTTGCTCAAGCGGGTCGTTTAGGTTCTGTAACTGTAGCTACAAATATGGCGGGTCGAGGTGTAGACATCAAACTTGGTGGAAATCCAGAAGAAATGGCACTGTTGGCTGTAAAAAATGAAAATAAGCCTCTAGATGAGAGTATTTTAAAAGCAAAAACTGATGAGTATACACAACAGACCATAGATGAAAAAAATAAAGTTTTAGAACTTGGGGGACTGTATGTTTTGGGTACAGAAAGGCATGAATCACGAAGAATTGATAATCAATTAAGAGGAAGGTCTGGTCGTCAGGGTGATCCTGGTGAATCAAGATTTTACATTAGTTTAGAGGATGATTTAATGAGAAGATTTCAAGGGGAGAGAATCCAGTCAATTATGGACAAGCTCAATCTTCCCGATGAAGAAAGAATTGAGCAAAATATGGTCACCAAAAGTATAGAAAGGGCTCAGGCACAAGTTGAATCGTTAAACTTTGAAATACGAAAAAATGTACTTAAATTTGATCAAGTCTTAAATCAGCAAAGAGAAGTTATTTATAAATGGAGAAGAAATCTATTAGTATCTGATGATATATCAGAAATGATCAAGGACTGGTTTGGAGATATAAAAGAAAGCTTATCTAACAATATAGAATCCTATAAAAAATCATATGAGTCACTGGAGCAATTCGAAATATTAGTCACTGATGAACTAAGTGAATTTCTAAGTGAGGAAAAGAAAAAAGAAGTTCTTTCAGGTAACAAAATAGATGATTCTCTAGATGTCGCTCTTAATCTTGACAATTTATTTAATAAAAATGAACTAAAAGATACTGAAAATTTTTGGAACCTAGCAAGAGCAGCCGCACTATCTTTTATAGATCAAACGTGGAAAAATCATTTGAGTGAAATGGATTATCTTAGGTCTGGGATTGGGCTCAGAGCTATGGGACAAAGAGATCCTCTAGTGGAATACCAAAAAGAAGGTTACGATTTATTTGAAGACCTTATTTTTAGTGTTAAATCATCAGTCGTCAGATTATTATTAAATTTTGATGGAGTAAATGAAAATAAAGCAGATACTGCCAATCAGCGTTCATCAGGTGCTACAGAAGGAAAAAAGAATAAAGATTTTGGTAAGATAGGAAGAAACGATCCATGTCCATGCGGATCGGGTAAAAAGTATAAGAAATGTCACGGATAGATTATGTTTAAAGAATTAGTTTCAGCGATTGAGGGTTTAGTTGAGAGATTAACATCAGCTAAGGAGTATCTTTGACTTTGAAGCCAAAGAACTAAAATTAAAAAAACTGAACGAACAGATGGCAGAAAAAAGTTTCTGGTCGGATAATAATCAAGCTAAAACTATCTCGAAAGAAGCAGCATCGTACGAAAAAATTCTCAATCTTCTCTTTACATTAGAAAATGAACTAAATGATCTTAAAGAATTACTTAGCTTAAGTAAAGAAGAAGAAGATGTATTGATCGACATTAGTAAACAAATTAATAATTTTGAAAAAAAACTTGAAAACCTTGAAGAGGAATCATTTTACAGTGGAGAATATGACGATTTAAATGCAATGATTTCTATTAATGCTGGTGCTGGTGGAGTTGATGCTAATGACTGGGCTCAGATTCTTTATCGAATGTATACAAGATTTTTTGATGACAACAATATGGATTACACCATCGAAGAACTATCTACGGCAGAAGAGGCCGGAATAAAATCAGTTTCCATAACTGTTAAATCATACAGAGCATACGCAACACTTGAAAGTGAAAGAGGGGTTCATAGACTAGTAAGAATTAGTCCCTTTGATAGCAATAAACGTAGGCATACAAGTTTTGCTGGAGTAGATGTCATACCTTTAATTGAAAACTCTGATGAGGTAGAGATAAGAGATGATGAATTAAGAGTAGATGTGTACAGATCGTCAGGAGCTGGAGGTCAGCATGTAAACACTACAGACTCTGCTGTTCGAATTACACACCTCCCCACAGGACTTGTTGTTGCTTGTCAGGCAGAGAGATCACAGTTACAAAACAAAACAAGGGCACTTGAATTATTAAGAAGTAAAATTGCACTAAAGGAAAAAGAAGATAAATTGCAAGAGCTTAACTCAATTAGAGGTGATCAGGTTGAAGCCGGGTGGGGAAGGCAAATAAGATCTTATGTTATGCAACCCTATCAACAAGTTAAAGACTCGAGAACCAATACTGAAGTAGGTAATATTCAAGCAGTATTAGATGGTGAAATTAACATTTTTATCAAAGACTATCTAAAATGGCGTAGACAGGGATTAAATGATTAAATTAGAAAACGTATCACTAGTATTTCAGGGTGGAAGTGTTGCATTATCCAACATAACAACAGAAATAAAAGAAGGAGATTTCGTATATCTTGTTGGCCATTCCGGAAGCGGAAAATCTTCATTTCTTAAATTACTCTACAGAGACACATATCCAACCAAAGGAATAATTGATGTTGTTGATATGGAAGTCTCTTCACTTCCAAAATGGAAAATACCTATCTTAAGACGTAAGCTTGGAATAGTTACTCAAGAACCACAGCTACTTGAAGACAGGACTACGTTTGAAAATATTAGTTTTGCTTTAGAAGTATTAGGATATGAGGCAGATGAGATCGATGCAAAGACAAGTACCTTAATAGATTTAGTAGAACTTCAAGATAATGCTTACAAATTTCCTTATCAATTATCTGGAGGCGAGCAGACGAGAGTTGCAATAGCCAGAGCATTAGCAAGTAATCCCTTAGTTCTTTTATGTGACGAGCCAACAGGTAATTTAGATCCAGATTTAAGTATTCAGATAGTTTCTTTACTAGAAAAAATTAACAGAGCGGGGACAACTATTTTAATGGCTACACATGATTCATCTATTGTAAATAGAAGAAAGAAACGAGTGATAGAACTTTCTGATGGAAAGTTAATCAGAGACGAAAATGAGGGTACGTATGTTTAAGAGGATTTATGAATAAGTTATCATATGTAATCAAAAATACTTTCATCAACATGAGACGAAATCCATTATTAGTAGTTGCAACAGTTCTTGCAGTACTTGTGTCAAGCTTTTTAGTATTCACAACCTTATCAGGCAGAGCAGTAGTAGAAAATAATACTTCAAGATGGCAGAATGGCGTCCATGTTGTTATTTTCCTTGATGATAGAGTTACGACTACGGCACATAAGCAACTCCAAGATTCATTGGAAAGTTATCCAGAAGTAAGAATGGTTGATTATTTTTCAAAAGATGAAGCAACCGAGGAATTTAAAATCCTTTTCAAAGATCAACCTGAGTTAGTTCAGGAAGTTGATTTTGAAATACTACCTTCATCACTACGTGTAAATTTAAACGATCCCTCTGATTATCAACTAATAATTGAAAGGATGGAGGGTAATCCAGCAGTAAAGGAAATTAGAGCATCAGGAGAAGCTATAGAACGGTTGTTAAGCCTGACCAATACACTTGTTTTGGCGGCAACAGTGTTTGCAGCACTTATAGCATTTGCTGCTTTTATTTTAATTATTAACACTCTGAGACTTACTGCTTTTGCTAAGAGAAAAGAAATAAAGGTCATGAAATTGATAGGTGCGTCTTCAACCTATATAAGACTTCCATTTATTTTTGAGGCTATATTTGAGTCACTACTTGGAACAAGTATTGCCGTAGGACTTGGCTGGGGATTAATTCAATATTCGAAAGATTCAATTGTCGCTGAAAGTATTTTTGACATAACAATTTCTGATACATACTTAATTAATTTAACTTTAGGACTCATCTTAACATCAGTAGTTTTTGGGTTTTTTGCAAGTTATGTTGGAATAAGAAAAGCTCTCAATGAATAAAAAGTTGCTCACCTTCTTACTTATAGGGTTATTTGTATTTCAAACACTCTCTTTAGATAACCTAAATGCAATAACTGCAGAAGAGCGCCTTGAAGAAGTTGAAAAACAACTTCAAGCAGTAGCAAATCAAATAAACCAATATGAAGGTGAAAAAACTGACTTAGAAAAAGCGATTATTTCAAATGATTCAGCTTTGCGTCAAGTTAATCGTGAGTTAGCAGAGGTTGAAGCCAAACTTGCAGTTGCAGAAAAAGCATTAGCAAATGCACTGGCTGGTTACGATACATCTCTAGATAACTTAGCTTTAGTACAACAGAATATTGTTCAAGAACAAACAAAACTTGGAAAAATCAAATCTGAAATAACAAATGTTAAAGATGAGTTATTTGAAACTCAAGTTGATTTGAATACAGCAAGAGATGGTTTACAAGAACAAGCACTAACACTGTATATCAATGGTGTTATGAGTCCAACAACTGCTTTATTCATTGACTTAAATGAATTGTCTGATTTTTTAGCAGCACTGGGGTATGCATCGAGTGTTGTTGATTCCGCATACAAAATTGTTGAAACCCTAAATGCTTTAGAGAACCTTGCTCAAACACAGACCTCCTTTTTAACTGATAGAGAAACAGAGAGGCAAGATGTTATAACCAATCTTCAGGTTGAAGAGGAGAAGAAAACTGATATCTCTATTGAGGCAGAAGAATATGCTGATCAAGTTGAAGACAGTAAAAACCTCGTTGAATCTGAAAAGAAAAAAGTTGAAAGTAAAAAATCACAAGTATTATCAGAAAGAAGAAAAGCACAGAATCTTCTTACTCAAGCCAATAAACAGTTAGAACTTTTAGACAAGGAACATGCTGATTTAGAAAAACTTGAAGATGCAATTCAAGCAGACATAGAGAGATTAAGCACCTTAGGGGGACCAGCTCCTGATCAGCTAACTTGGCCGATAACAGGAAGTTATGTTTCTAGTGGCTATAAGTGGAGAAGATTTAGAGGTGTTACTAGTTTTCATGGTGCTATAGATATACCCGCTAGTACTGGAACGCCTATTAAAGCTGCAGCTGGTGGGGTCGTAATCCTTGCTAGGTATTATGGACTCGCTGGAAATTCAGTTTTCATCGATCATGGTGGAGGTATGACTACATTATATTTCCATATGAGCAAAATTAATGTTTCACCTGGCCAGACTGTAATTACTGGTGATACTATTGGAAAAGTTGGTAATACAGGTAGGTCTTCTGGTCCGCACCTTCATTTTGAAGTTAGGCTTAAAGACCCAAGCTCAGTCTCTTGCTCACTCCCGTATCTAGACCCGACAAGCAGAGGAAGAATGAATCCTTATTGTTTTTTAAATTGACATGAAAGTATTTGCAGAAAATAGAAAAGCACGGAATTCTTATGATTTTAGTGAGTCTATTGAAGCCGGTATAGTCCTTACCGGAGCTGAAACCAAAAGTATTCGCAATGGCGGTGTTTCTATTGTTGATGCATTCGCAATAATAGAAAACGAAGAAGCAGTTTTAAGAGAGATGAACATTGAACAATACAAATTTTCAAATGAACTTGATTACAACGCAAAAGCTCCTCGTAAACTTCTGTTACATAAAAAAGAAATAAAAAGACTTATTGGACTCACCTCTATTAAAGGAAATACCTTGGTAGCTATGAAAGTTTATGAAAAAAATGGTTTTATTAAAATTGAATTAGCTCTTGGCAAAGGCCGTAAAGATTACGATAAGAGAAAAAAAATAACTGAAAAACAACATAAGAAAGATATGAAAAACTACTAAATTTTTACGACTGTTTCTGTTCCAACTCTTACATCTCCAGCACCAGTCCATTGACCCTTAGTATCTTTATAGATTCCAGAAACCGGTCCATAAGCTTTGTCATACTGTTCTTTCATTTTTTTAACTGTATGTCCCTTTTCTTCCAACTTTTCTAGCTCAACATCTGGAAATGATCCTTCAACAGTTATGTGTGAGTCCGTATTGGATATGAAATCATTTATTGCCCAACGACCAATGTTCATTGTGTCTTTTAATGCGGTTTGATTCTGAATATATGGAAGTGCAACTTGAGCAAGTAATTGTGGTTGGTACCTTCCACCCCGAGTACCAAGGATAAGTTTAAGTTGATCATCCTTCGTCCACATAGTTGGTGAAAGTGTGTGCAGTGGTTTTCTTCCCGCCAGAAGATAGTTCTTGTGGTTTTTATTTAGATTGAAACCACATCCTCGATTATGAAGAAAAAAACCGTAATCGTCTACACCGATTCGACTACCAATTCCATGAAAATTTGATTGAATTAATGAAATACCAAGACCTTGAGAATCTTTCACGGTCATATACGCAGTTCCACCACCTTTGGCTGAAGGAAAATCAAATTTTTGAGTTTGTTCATTGTTGTACATTCCAATTTTTTCTTCGATGTAATCCATGTTGACTCCCTCAAATTGATGAATATCATTTTTGTAATCGAATGTTATGTTATCTCTATCTGCAGCAAAAATTCTGTAACTTTCTATAAGCATATGTAATGATTCTTCATATTGTTGAGACAAAAGTTCGTAGCCTTTTAAGGTTGCAAGAGTTAAATAACTTTGAGTTGAGGGAGGAGTCGTCCACCCGTCGTAGCCAAAAATATTCAGTCTGAGTGGTTTCACCCATTGAGAAGAATAATTATTGAGATCTTCAACAGTTAGAGTATTCCCAACCACCTTAGATATAGAGGCCGCTATTGCTCCCTTGTAGTAAACATCCGGACCTTCCTTGGCAATCAGTTCTAAAGTGTTCCCGAGATTAATACGCCTGACTAATGATCCTGCTTCTAGAGGTAAAGAGTTTTTATAAAAACTAAAAGAAGATTGTTGTGCACCTAGTTCGCTTTCATGTAATTTTAAACTTTTTGCGAGTTCATGATTGATTTCAAAACCTTCATGACAAATTGCAATCCCAAGCTCGAAAATTTTCGATATATCGATAGATCCAAACTTTTCATGTAACTTAAACCATCCATCTACAGCTCCTGGTACTGTAACTGACATAGGATGATTTAATGGAATGATTTCTCCACTGAAACTATCTCCGTCAACATTTGATCCAGCATAACCAGATGCATCAAGACAATCTGGTGCTGTAAATCCATCTTTCCAAATTAAAGCAAATAAGTCGCCACCAATACCACAAGTTTCTGGTGCAACAACGCCTTGTACAATGTTTGTAGCTATGGCCGCATCGACAGCATTGCCTCCAATTTCTAATATTTTTTTTCCAGCGTTAGTAGATAGATGATGTGGTGAAACAACGATTGAATTCATTTTATAAGTATAGTTTGTAAAATAACTCACTACGAAGTTACTTGTATAAACGTTACGTTTATAGAATGCTTCTACATCATAAAGGAGATAAAAATGAAAGACATTAACGCCGAAGAATATGCGGCATTACAAAACTCAGAAAATCCAGTAGTAATAGACTTCCATGCAACTTGGTGTGGTCCTTGTAAAGTATTAAGTCCAATTTTAGAAGAATTAGAGGCAGAAGTTGAGAATGTTGACTTTGTAAAACTCGATGTTGACCAATTCCCAGAAATAGCAGGTGCTAACCAAGTAATGGGCGTTCCAACAGTTGTCATCCTTAAAGACGGTGAAGTTAAAGAGCGTTTTGTGGGAGTTCAACCAAAAGAAACTATCAAAGAAAAAATAGACGCACTTAGTTAAACATGCTGAAACTTGTATTATTTTTACAAGTCTTAATACTCATTCTTTTTGCTATATTTGGATTTTTTGTATTCCAACAAGCACAAATTGCATCTGAGAATTTAAATGAAGCTTTAACTGTAATAGACGAAGTTAGCGCAATATTGCCAAAGTTAGATATTGCATTAGACAGCATCAATCAATTACAAGGTGTTTTTGATAACTTAGAAAGTTTAAGTGATTTATTATCACTTTTAACAGACCCATTTAATTCAGGAGATTAATGAAAAATATAATTATGTACAGTACTGACTGGTGTGGAGACTGCGTTAGGTCAAAAGCATTTATGAAGTCAATTAACGTTCCTTTTGAGGAAATTAATGTTGATCATGATGAAAAAGCCAATTCTTATATTCAGGAACTTCAAAATGGAGCAAGAAGAATACCCACTATAGTTTTTCCAGATCAATCTTTTCTAGTTGAGCCAAATGATCTTGACCTACACAGCAAACTAAAAGAACTTGGAATAATTTAATTTGAAGGCTGTGAACCTTAGCTCACAAGAAATAATTAAGTTTGTCAACGAATTACTAGACCAAACAGGAGTAATAGCATTAGATTATTTTAGAAATACAAGAAATCTTTCGCTAAAAGGTGACCATAGTCCTGTTACTCGAGCCGATCAAGAAATAGAAGAGCTTATCAGAACTAGTATTCAAGCAAAATATCCAACGCACAATATTGTAGGTGAAGAATATGAAGACGTCAGAAGCACATCAGATATTACTTGGTTTATTGATCCCATAGATGGTACACGAAGTTTTGTTGCAGGAAAACATGATTTTGGAACCCTTATTGGTCTCATGCATGGTGATAATTTAATAGGTGGTGTGATTGACTGCCCCGCTCTGAAAGAGCGATGGATTTCTTTTGATAATGATTTAACAACAGTAAATGGAGTTAAAACTATTTGTCAGTCTGTGCAAAATCTTGACGATGCTTTAATGGCAACTACTTCTAGTCATGAATTTGGTATGAAAAAATGGAGAGCTTATCAATCACTTGAAGAGTCCGTTAAAGTAACGACAACTGGAAGTGATTGTTATAATTACGGACTATTAGCTAGTGGATATTTAGATTTGATTGCAGAACGATTGACCGCCCCGTATGATTACTTACCTTTAGTTAAGATTATTGAGGGGGCAGGAGGAGTTATTACTGACTGGGAAGGTAATAGACTTGTTGACAACCAAAAAAATGTTTATGTTCTAGCCGCTGCTTCTAAAGAATTACATCAGTTAGCATTAGATAAGCTAACAGGAACAACATGAAAATTTTAATTTGCGACAAACTAGATTCCTCCGCAATACAAGAGTTGAACACCATGGGATCTTGCATAGATATATCAAATGAGGAAGACAAGAGAAATAAACTACTAAACCACATAACTGATGCCGATTTAGTATTTATTAGAAGTGCAACATCTATTGACAAAGAAGCAATAACAGCTGCAAAAAACCTAAAAGTAATTGCAAGGTGTGGTGTTGGTTTAGATAATGTTGACATCATAGAAGCAACACAAAAAGGGATTCACGTAACAAACTCACCTGAAGCAAACATCATATCTGTAGCAGAACTTACAGTAGGTCTTATTATTGCAGGAGCTAGAAATGTCATAAAGGGCAACAATACACTCAAAGCAAAAAAATGGGATAGATCCGCTCTGACTGGCATAGAACTCCATGGCAAAACTCTCGGCTTTGTGGGTTTTGGAAGAGTAGCTAGGTTGGTTGCAGAAAGAATGCATAGTTTTGGAATGGATATTATATTTTTTGATCCATATGTAGAAAAATCAACAGAAAATGAATTAAAAGTCGAATTAGATGAACTTTTAACAAAAGCTGATGTTGTGTCACTCCACGTTGTGAAAAATAAAGAAACTTTAAATCTTATTTCAAAGGAGAAACTTGCACTCATGAAGCAGGATTCAATAATTGTTAACACCTCTAGGGGTGGAGTGGTTGATGAGGGTGAAGTTCTAAGACTTGTCGATGAAGGGAAACTTTTTTCGGCAGCTTTGGATGTCTACGAAATGGAACCTCCTGAATACACAACGGCATTAACAGGGTCAGACGCAATAACCTTACCTCACTTAGGAGCATCAACACGTGAAGCACAGCTGAAAGCTGGATCGGATACAATAATTAATGTTAAGAATATTTTGAACGGTGATAATTCTTCCTCAGTTAATGGTCAGGATTTTTAAAAAACTAGTTGTCATAGAAAAAATAAAAGTGCATAATTAAATTACGATTTAGTTGTTTTAGGCTGGCACCAAACTAACTTAATCTTCTTCCAAAGAAACAAAAGTATCAAGTCCATATTTCATATCTACAATCTCATACAATGGCCAACCATAAGGCAAACAACCATCTGTCGTTTTACTTTGCTGCATCATGACTGGTGCAATTGCTCCATCTTTGGGACAGCCAGTATGACCCCAACCTAAAATATGACCTGTCTCATGATTAATTAGGTACAAACGATAAGTTTTCATATCATTACCAAAATCAACTGCACCATTTTCCCAACGAAAAAAGTTTATAATTATCTCTTCTTCATTCCTACATGAGTAAATACCATTAGTTTCTAAAGGTGCACACAGTTCATCTGTTTTTTCAGGAGACGAAAAAATAAAAGTAAAATCAGCATTTTCCTGGCTTACAAGTACAAATTCCTTCTCTGTGATATTTGTCCACCCTCTTGAGTCATTAAGAATTGAAGTTACTAATTTACCCATACAGTCTGGTCCAGCCTTAATGGTCGATTCAATTTTTAATGAAAAATTAATCTTTTCATCGTCTTTCTCTGATAGCTCCAAAGGGTACACCCACTCTTCTTCGCTTGACACTAAGTCTCTATTAATACAACCACTTTTTAAAAAGTTATAGGAGATGGATTGTGACTGCAGAAGCTCTTCACTAGTTGCAAAAATAGCTGTTCTTTTAATACTTGATTCAAATCTTTCTTCGTAAAGAGCGCTGATTAGCGTTGATTCTTTTTCAATATTTTCAATGATTTCTTTATATTTGATTATCTCTAGAAGTTTATTGATCTTGTTTTGAGATAAATCTTTTGTGTTCGCTACTAGAAAACTATTAGCCTTCAGGGACAGTTCTTCGTAGAAATCCTTTTCTTTTATAATTAACAAGTTGGCTTCATAAGTATCTTTCAAACATTCTGGTTCCGAGTAGGCAAATTCAATTTTAGTTTTGCAGTTTGTAATATTTGCTGTGTAAATTTTACTAATAAAATCTTGGAGGCTTTCATCTGGAAATATAAATTTCTCTTCAGGTTGAGTTGTGGAAGTACTTTCGTTAATTTCAACGGTATTAGTGGACGGTACCTCTGGTGTGGTAACAACATCATTGTCAGAATTAGAAAAGTAAGACAGCGCTGAAATTGATACAACTGTTAAAAATGCAAAAAGTATTATTAACTGTGTCTTATTATTCATTATCTAATTTTAAGGGAAAATAACATCAAAACAGGCTTAATTAATTTTGTATCCTTTTTCATCAATAAAGTCTTCTGGCTCAAGCCCCAATCCATCAGCAACTCGATTTATATAATTAAAGTACGAAATTATTTGAACAATCTCAGTTATCTCCTTATCGCTCAAGCCATAAGAGGTTAGGTTTTCAATATCTAACTTAGAGATAGTACTTGGCTGAAGTGTTAATTTTTCTGCAAATAAACACATTGCCATTTGTGTTTCGCTTAAAGAGCTATCCTTCCAATTAATAGCTATCTCATCTACAAGGTTATCGTTCTCAGTCTCCGACCGGAGATCATATAAATGTGAACGTACTCAATACTCACATTCATTTGAAATTGAAGTAATAACAGCTAATAGTTCACGATTAAATCTACTAATTTTGGAGTTTCCATGCATAGTTGATCCATACAATCTCATAGAGTCTTGCAATATTTCAGGAGTCTGAGATTGAATAGTTAACACTTTCCAAAGACGTCCTGCACGACGGATTCCTTTTTCGTACTCTTTCTTTAATAACCCGCTTGAGTCTTCAAAATTAAATATATTAATAAATGCCATATCTAATATTTTTGCTATAAAATTACCATTATGCAACTCCCTGATGAATTAAAAACAGCAATAAATGGAAATGCCTTTTGTGCAATGGCTACTCATCTGAATACAAATGAAATTCAAAATCACTTAATGTGGATTGACTATTTAGAAAATAGCTTAATTATCAATACAGAAAAAGGTAGGCAGAAAACCTACAATATCAGAAACGATAATAATATCTCGCTTGTAATCTTTGAGCCTGAAGCAATGTATTCAAGTTGGGAAATACGAGGAATTGTTGAAATGGTAATTGACGATTCTTCTGCAAATGAACACATTGATAAACTATCAAACAGATATACAGGACATCCTTACAACAGAGACAAAGATATAACTTGGGATGAAGCTGAAATTAAAGACAGAGAAATGTGGAAAATTAAAGTAAATAAATTAGTTTCAATGGTTAGGCCTCAGGCTAAATCTGAACCTGAATAAAATTTTAAGTATGGGTTTTCCTCAAATATAATTTTATTTTCTTCTGATAGTTTTGAAATAAGCAACTCTTCAGCTTCAAATGTTAAGTTACCACCACGCGATTCCAAGTGTTCATTTTTACGGAAGATTGTTTTAGGTACTTTTTTAAGAAATCTTTTAAAGTTCTCTTCAGATATTCTTAATTCCTTAGCTAATGAGAGCTCTACCTTTACTGATTCAGGAAGAACGTTACATGCAAATACATACAAGGATGCAAACAGTGACCAGTCAAGATCAGTTAATCTTCTACTTTTTTCAAAACTTGTAAAGTCATGGTTGAGGAAAAACTTATATGGAGAATGTCCCATACCTGCTTTATCGCCGAGTATTTTAAAAAGGTATCTGTCTAGAAGTTTTATATCTAATGACGTAGTTGAACTTTCTAATCCTTTTTTAGTCAGTGAAAATTCATCTTGTTGACTTTCTATTCTCAAATTATTTATGACAATTTTTCCATAATAGTTTTCTATATCTAAAAAAAGCTTCATATTTTTAGGAATAAATATAAGACCTTCATTATCGGTACTGTTTAGTTCAACTTCCAAACTAGAAGCTAATTCAAAATCATTTCCTTGTATTTTCATAAAATTACCTTGGTTAAGTTTAACTTTATAACCATAATAGTTGTATGGGGGTGAACTGGCTTCGACTTTGAAGTGAGTCTCTCAGTAGCGAGCCGAGGGACCTAGGGCCTCGTTAAAAACGTAGGAAAACAATATAACTGCCAAACCTAAATTGGCTTTAGCCGCTTAATGCGACTCGTCGACCATCGGGGCTCCCACCTCGGGTGGTATCGGCGTCGAAATGTGGGATGCTAAGTTAAGCTACCGATTAACTTTTAAGATTAAGGTAGAAAACTTTTGAGAAAATGTCTCTGGTGTCTTTCTCAGAAGTATTAACACCAGATGCGCTCGGAGAAGCTGTTAGGTAGCTTAAAAGGACCGGGGTTCGACTCCCCGCACCTCCACCAAAGTGAGAAGTAGTAAAAAATATGACTATATTGTTATCGGTGGTGGCATCGTTGGGCTTTCTACAGCTTTAAAGCTGCAAGAAGCTAATAAAAAAATTCTTATCCTTGAAAAAGAAAGTTCTGTTGGACTGCATCAATCAGGACGTAACTCTGGAGTGCTGCATTCAGGGATCTACTATAAACCTAATTCATTCAAATCCAATCTATGTATACGAGGTAGAGAGTTAATGCTTAAGTTTTTAGAGTCAAATAATATCCCGTACAGGCTTGAAGGCAAAATTGTTGTAGATGAGAATATGCAAAAAATAGAATCCCTCTTTGAAAGATCGAAATTATTGGCAATGAGTGGAGTGCAAGTATTGGAAAAAGATGAACTTATTGATAAAGAACCTAATTCCAAAATTCTTCAGGGATTATTTGTACCTCAAGCTGGGGTAGTTGACTATAAAACTGTGACTGAAACGATGGCCAACATTTTTAGAAATAAAGGTGGAGATGTTGAATATTTTCAAGAAATTGTGAATATAACAGAAAATAACGATGCAAAGTTAGTCAGTAGCAAAAAAGAAACTTTTACTGGTGATTTCTTGATAAATTGTGCTGGTTTGTTTTCTGATAAAGTCGCAAAACTAGATGGATTAAACCCGAAGGTTAAAATCATTCCTTTCAGGGGTGAATATTACGAAATTGTTAATGAAAAGAGTCATCTCCTTAATAACATGATTTATCCAATAGCGGATCCAGATTTACCGTTTTTGGGAATACATTTAACAAAAACTGTTGATGGAAGAATAGAAGCTGGCCCAAATGCAGTACTAGCTTTTTCAAGAGAAGGATATTCGTGGACAAAATTTAACCTATTTGAAACTCTAGAAACCATTACTTATAAAGGAATGATCAAGCTTGGGAGAAAATATTTCAAGACTGGAATTGATGAAATGTATAGGTCCCTAAATAAAGCAGCATTTGTTCAAGAGGTTAAGAAATTATTACCTGGGATTGAATCAGAAGACTTGGTCCAAAGACCTGCAGGTGTGAGAGCACAAGCTGTATCTGACGATGGAAGTTTGTTAGATGATTTCTTATTTGAAGAGGGGTATAAATCACTTCATGTTCTGAACGCTCCTAGTCCTGCAGCTACGGCATCACTTGCTATTGGTGAATATATAGCATCTAAAGTTTTGAATTAAATTTTTTACCTGTTTGGACATCCCAAAGGTTTGCATAAACGTTTTTTAATTTAACAAGTTCCTCGTGAGTTCCACTTTCTACAATCTCGCCTTTTTCAAGTACATAAATAATATCTGCATTTCTAATGGTTGAAAGTCTATGAGCAATAGCTATTACAGTTCGCCCCTCTTTTAAGGTATCCAATGATCGTTGAATTGCTGCCTCTGTTTCGTTGTCAACCGCAGATGTTGCTTCATCTAGAATTAAAATCTCAGGATTTTTTAAGATAGCTCTAGCTATAGAAATTCTCTGCCTTTGGCCTCCAGAAAGTTTTTGTCCACGTTCACCGACTATGGTATCTTCTTTATTTGGCAGAAGATTAATGAACTCATCTGATTCTGATAGTTTTGCTGCTTTCCAAATATCATCATTGCTTGCTTCTAGATTTCCATATGCAATATTTTCAAAAACTGTCCCTTCAAATAGAAAGATATCTTGACTTACTAAACCAATGGTTTTTCTTAGACTATGGATATTCAAATCTCTAATATCTTTATCATCAAATTTTATTTTTCCAGCTTTCACATCGTAGAGTCGTAGGAGTAATTTTATTAGTGTAGATTTTCCTGAACCCGTACTTCCTACAATCGCAGTGGTACTACCTTTTTTAATATTTATTGAGACATCATTTAATACAGGAAAGTTATCTACATAAGAAAAATTAACATCTTCTAAAGATATAAATTTCTCAATACTTCCAGCTTCTATAGAACCATTTTGGATATCAGGCTGTGTGTTTTTTAGTGCATTGATTCGTTTAAATGAAGCCATTGCACGTTGGTATAGGTCAAATGTATCTCCGAGTTCAGTAAGGGGCCAAAGCAGTCGTTGAGTTATAAAAAGCAAAACTGAATACATGGCGACATTAATTTCACCATCCAAAGCCATGAATCCTCCAATTAAAAGTGTTGCAGTGAAGCCAAATAAAATAGCTATTCGAATTATTGGAATAAAAGCAGCAGAAAGCTTTATAGCATGATAATTTGCACTTTTTACTTCCGTTGAGGATGTAAGAATACGATTAAACTCTTTTTCCTCTCTATTGAAGCTTTTAACTGTTAACACTCCAGAGAGGGAATTTGAAAGATTTGCATTTAAGGTCTCGATCGCGTTTCTAATACGCGTGTATCTAGAAGCAATTGTTTTGGTAAATTTAAATGAACCAAATATGATGATTGGGATCGGAATGAAGGCAAATATTGCTATTAGCGGGGAGATGTAGAGAAATGTTCCTCCGATAACAACCACAGTAGTTAAAGTTTGTAACAGCTTATTAGCTCCGGTATCTAGAAATTTTTCTAACTGATTTACATCATCATTCAACACAGCCATTAATCTTCCTGATGATTTGTTTTCAAAATACTGAAGATCTAATCCAAGAACATTTTTGAATGTGTCTGTTCTTAAACTGTGCTCTACGTCTTGTGAGATATTTCTCCAGGTTACTGCTGCAACGTAGTCAAAGGTTGATTCTAAAGCCCAAATTATAAATGTTAAAAAAGCAAGAACTATAAGTTGTTCTCTTCTATCTTCGATTCCAAGGCTACCTAAGAAAGAGTCTGAACCTTCAACTACGATATCAATTGCAATTCCAATTAGAACAGGGGGAGCTAAGTCAAAAAGTTTGTTAAGTATGGAGTAAAGTATCCCTCGACGAACCTTCGTTTCTTGTTCTTTCGAATAGAGATAAAGATTTTTTAAACTATTCTGCTTCATTCGTTTAGATTACTTAGTGCTTAAATTATTAATACCATCTCTTATTTCTTTTAGTAAAACAACTTCTTTTGATTCCGATGCAACTTCTTCAGTTTCATCATCTCCAACCACGTCCTCAAAGTGGTTGTATGCTTTAATTACAAGAAACATAACAAAAGCAATAATCGTATAGTTGATTACTTCACCAAGAAAAGCACCCACACTTCCTGCATTAATTCCAGAAGCAGGGTCTATATCACCAAACAAACCAAGGTTCTCTAAGTTTGGTAGATTTAAAAATAGTCCGATTACAGGCTCAACAAGACGTTTCGTAAAAACATCAACTAAAGATTTAAAAGAGGCACCCATAACAAATGCAACTCCTAGTTCTACAACATTTCCTCTATTTATAAAATTTCTAAATTCTTTTATCAAAATTACTCCCTAATTTTATTCTCTCAATATATAAGAATAGTTGTATTCTTATAAGCTATGAGAAAAAAACTAATAACTTTACTAGCTTTTATTTTGATTACTTCCTGTGCCTCCGAAGCTATTGAAGAAACAGCTACACCTGTTTCAGAGTCAACAACATCTACTACAACTACAACTACAACTACAACTTCAACGACAGTACCTGAAAGTACTGTGTTTGCTCTTGATGAATATGGAATTGAATTAATTGAAATGAAGCCAGAAATGAAAGAGCAGTTTGATGAACTGATTGCTTTTGTTGAAAAAAGAACAGGTCTAACTTATACGGAATACCCTAAATATGAGTTGTATACGAGTAATGGTTACCAGGAATATAATGAGCTATCTTTTTTAGACAACTTTGAAGAAGACTATGAAGAGGGCGAGTGGGAGAGAGCTGTACTATCAGAAAACATGTGGGGATTAAGCACTGCTTCTCCAGAAGCGATGAAAAATCTTCTCGTTGAGTATCAGAGATGTGCTTCATCAGGATCATATAACTTGGTGGACAAAGTACTAAGAGTCCCGGTAAAAACAAATCAACAGAAATTTAATCTCTGGGAGCAAAGCGTACTAGTTCACGAACTAACCCACACACTACAGGGACAGGTAATAGATCTTGCTGGTTGGTATGACGAAATGAAAGAGAAAGATGATTTTTCCGACTATGCCGGCAGAAGATCCATTATGGAAGCTCAAGCTGATTTAGTTCAGGCAAGATGGGAATCTGGCCTTGATCAATATGATAGGACTGCCATGAATTCACAACAGCCTAATTTTGTTTGCAGAGTTCAACTACCTACTTACTTTTATATTCCAAATGAACTGTATTACTCTTTTGGCCCACAACTAGTTAAACAAATTAATAATCAAGGCGGGATGGAAGCTATAAATGAGGCTTTATATCAGCTACCAACTGCGGAACAAATTTATGAACCTGAAAAATATTTTTCAGGAGAAGTGTATGAAAATGTAATTATTGAAGATTTAATTGTTGCTGACTACAACTTAGTCAAAGAGGGAACAATAGGAGCATTAGACATACCTTATATCCTCCAAGACACAATTGGCAGGGTAGCTTCTGTAAAGGCCGCCATTGGACTTGGTGGAGGTGCGTGGAAAGATTATGTAAATTCATCTCAACAACTAATGATGTCATTAAAAATGACTGGGGACACGCCAGAAGATTTAGAAGAAATCTACAACGCTTATATCGCTTGGGCAAACGCTCAGCAAAGATTTACAAGTGTTGAGTCTTTCGAAGGTGGCATGCTCTATATTGGGGATACGAATGTCTGGATTTCTAATGACAGTAATCATGTAAGAATGTTACTAACTCAAGATTTAGAAATATTTAATGAAATTACTACACAGATAAGTCGTTTTTAATACTTTGGGCACTCTATTTATATGTGCAACACCGATAGGAAATCTTTCTGACATTTCCACAAGGCTCACAGAAACTTTGAGTAAAGTTGACTGTATTTACGGTGAAGATACTCGAAGAGTTCTTAAATTACTAAACCATCTAAATATAAAAAAGCCTGTGTATTCATATTTCCTTGGGAATGAGCTAGAAAAGTTAAATGAAATTGAAAATTTACTAGATTCTGGTAAAGATGTCGCCTTACTTTCTGATGCAGGAACCCCACTGATTGCTGATCCGGGTTCGGAGTTAGTTGCCGCACTTGCACATAAGAAAATAAAAATTGAATCCATCCCTGGACCTTCTAGTGTTATTGTCGCTTTGACACTATCAGGATTTGATCTGAGTAAATTTCGATTTGTTGGATTTATACCCAGGTCTGGAAAAGAACGATCATCATTTATTTCCGAGTTAGTTACTTCTGATACTACAACGGTGTGTTTTACCTCGCCAAAAAGATTATCGAAGGATTTGGAGACTTTTGTCAAAGAAAGAATCACTAACGAAATAGTTATTTGTAGAGAGCTCACTAAAAAATTTGAGACTATTTATCGAGGTACTGCAAAAGAGTTATTAGAAGAGTTCAAAGGAAATGATGTTAAAGGCGAGATTACCATGGTGATTGCGGGATTACAGAAACAAACAAGACTTGACCTTGATGTAGAAAGTGCTGTTGATAATTTATTAAAATATGATATTCCAAAACGTGAAATAGCTAAGACGATTTCTTTAATTGCTGATATTTCAACTAATGAAATCTACGAAAAGATTAAAGACCTTTAATTTCTGAAATACAGCTATCACAAAGTAATTTGTCACTTACCTGAGTAGTCACCTCTTTAGTGTCACAAATAGAGCAAGTTTTATATCCTTTAGTAATTATCAGCTTTGCATTATCTACAGTCATAGATATTTCATCATTATGCTTAATGCCTAAAGCATCTCTTATTGTTTTAGGGATAACTACTCTCCCAAGGTTATCAATCTTTCCTTTATTACCTTTACTCATATATATTTATGCTCCTATTCTTATATAGTAGTGAAAGAAACAGCAATTAAACAAGAACCTAAATGGGTCGACACTCATTGTCACTTACAGTTGACTGATTATGATTTGGCTGATCTGAGTTTTGAATTCTTAGAATATCTTATACTTCCAGGTGTTGATGTTGATTCCTCTAAAAAAGCAAAAGAACTTTCATCAAATTTACCAGTTCCAGCATATTGGGCAGCAGGATTACATCCCCATGATGCAAAAAATCTTATAAGACAAAAAGAAGGCCTCTCGAAATTAATAAATGAAGCAGATCTGATTGGTGAAACAGGTTTAGATTACTATAGAGACCATTCCACAAGAGAAGAACAACGTGAAAATCTAATATTTCACCTTGAGATGGCTCGAAAACTTTTAAAACCAGTAATTATTCATTGCCGTGATAGTTTTAAAGATACTTATGAAATCATAGCTAAATACAGTGGTGAGTTTCCTGTCATACTGCATTCTTGGACAGGTGGTAATAAATGGACCAAGAAATTTATTGAGTTAGGAGTATATTTTTCACTGTCAGGAATATTAACCTATGAAACAGCAAAAGATCTCAACTTATCGGTAAAAAAAATTCCTTTGGATAGGCTCCTTCTTGAAACGGATACACCATATTTGGCACCTGGTATTCATAAAGGCAAAAACAACAAACCAGAGTATATTGTTGAGACTGCAAAACATTTAGCACAACTTAGGGAGATTACTCTTCAAGAGCTTTCGGACATAACGATTAAAAATACAAACACTATGTTAGGTAAATAGTAAATAATGAGCGAAGCATATTGGATAAAAAAAATAGAGGGTAAACCTAATTTTAAATTAGGACAAAATTTCCTCATAGACACAAATATTTCAAGAAAAATAACAAAGCTTGTACAAGGACAACTTGCAGATCCAATCATTGAAATTGGACCTGGTACAGGATCATTAACCAATGAATTGCTCAAAGATAATTATAGATTAAGAGTTCTTGAAATAGATAAGAACTTAGCCGCAATTACAGAGGAACGTTTTTCTGAAATTCCTAATATTGAAGTAATTACTCAGGACGCAATGGAGTATGACTACTCAAAATTAACAGGTCCTTGGTGGATACTTGTTTCCAACCTTCCTTACTACATAGGAACAAGGCTACTTGTTAAATTAATAACTGAAGTTCCAGTAATTCACAGATATGTTGTTATGGTTCAAAAAGAGGTTGCTGAGAGAATTACCGCACAACCCAATACAAAAGAGTATGGCGCACTATCAGTTGTCTGTTCATTATTCACCAACCCTAAGCTTCAATTTGATGTCAGTAAAAACTGCTTTACTCCTGTACCGAAGGTCACATCAAGTGTTGTTACTCTACAACGAGAGAGATTGATAGATGAAGAGGAACGCTTAGAGGCCTTTAATCTTTCAAAAATTGCATTCCAGCAAAAAAGAAAAAAAATTAAATCAGCATTGCAAGAATACTTCAGTGTTGATGAACTAGAAAAATTAGGAATTAATCCTGATGACAGGCCACAAAAATTAACTCCTGAACAATACTTGTTGTTAGCGAAGAGTTTAAAGTGAAACTTCATAGTTCTGCAAAAATTAACTTGAACCTAACTATTGATAATAAAATTGTTAACGGTTTACATACTCTATCAACCCTAATGATCCCAATTAATCTTTTTGATGAAATTGAAATAAAAGAAATTGATACTGACAACGATATCATTGAATTCAGTCCTCAAATCCAAATGAATGGAGAATCAACTATTCACAAGGCTTTACAATGTTTACGTATTGTGAACAATTTCGAACAGAAATTCCACATCAAAGTTAAAAAAAATATACCCGTAGAGGCAGGACTAGGCGGCGGTAGTTCTAATGCAGGGAGCATTATTAAATATATGGCTACAAGGTACAGCCTGATTATTCCCGAGCAGGCTGTAATAGCAAGGAGCATTGGAAGTGATGTCCCTTTTTTCGTTAATGGATCATCCGCTCAAGTTACTGGGTTTGGAGAAGAGGTAAAATCCGTAAAATTAACAGAGCCTCTTCACTTACTAATTGCCACCCCACATGAAACACTTTCTACTGTTGATGTTTTTAATTCGTTTGATAAACAGGCAGTAGAGGAAGAAGTTGATGCTAAATTTTACAAAGATATAGCAATTAAGAATAACCTTTGGAATGCTGCAGTAGGAATTGAGCCAAAACTACTTGAACATAAAAAATATCTCGAGAGCATTGTCGAGAGTGAATTCTTTATGTCTGGTAGTGGCACTACCTTATTTTGCTTTGGTGAGGAAAATGAACTTACTGATAAGAAGGAAAAGATAAATATAGAACCCTTTAGACACCTAGCTGTAACAAAAAAAATTGATTGTAGCTTGTTACAGGAAGCAGATTAGAATAATCCTAAGGTCAGTGGGAGATGGTGTAATTGGCAACACATTTGGTTTTGGTCCAAACGTTGAGGGTTCGAGTCCTTCTCTCCCAGCAAATTAAATGAAAATATCAGGAGTCATATTAGCTGCAGGTAAAGGGACTCGTATGAAGTCTGACTTACCCAAAGTATTGCATTCCGTTTTAGGTAAACCTATGATTACTTACGGACAGAACGCTATAAAACATTTAAATAACAAGTATGTAGTAGTTGGTCACCAATCAGATTTAGTTATTAAAGAATTAGCAAATGAATTTAAACCAGTAATACAAGAAGAGCAATTGGGTACGGGACATGCGGTTCTGACACTATTAAATAGTAATGAATTTAAAAATGATGATTCAGATTACATCGTGATCATACCCGGAGACGCACCTTTACTTCTTAAAGAAAGCATTGATACGTTAATCTCTGAATCAACAAAACGTAAAGTTGCTTTGGGAATTATTACAGCTGAGGTTACTAACCCCAGTGGTTATGGAAGAATCATTAAAGATGGAAATACAATTTCAAAAATTGTTGAAGAGGCTGATTCATCTGAGGATGAGCAAAAGATAAATGAAATCAATTCTGGGATGTACTGCTTCAATAAGAATTTTTTACTTGAAAATATCAAAACGCTAAATAGCAATAATGAACAAAATGAAATATATTTAACAGATTTAATTGAGATAGCTTTTCAAAATAAATTGGATACAGTTATAGTACAAGTAAGCGAAGATACTATTAAAGGTGTGAACTCTATGAGTCAACTAAACGAAGTTGAGACGTCCTTAAGAGAAGAGTTAATCACTTCACATATGGAAAACGGCGTCTACTTTCAAGACCCTACTTCAACCTATATAGACAAAGGTGTTGTGATCAAAGCTGGATCAAGAATAATGGCCAATACGCATCTCACTGGTACAACAGAAATTCATGATAATTGTGTAGTCGGTCCAAATACAATGATCAATGATTCAACAATTGGAGAGGGATCATCAGTAATCTTTTCAGTACTTGATGGGGTAACAATAAAAGGTACCGGTACAATCGGCCCTTACGCACACCTCAGAAGAGGCTCTATCTTAGAAGAGGGAGTGAAGGTTGGTGCCTTTGCTGAAACAAAAAATTCAAATGTTGGTAGTGGCAGTAAAATTCCACATCTTTCTTACGTGGGAGATGCAGACCTAGAAGAGAATGTTAATTTTTCTGCTGGTTCCATTACTGTAAATTATGATGGAAAAAATAAACACAGAACAGAAATTAAAAAGGATGCTTTTGTTGGTTCGGATGTAATGCTTGTCGCACCAGTAACAGTTGGAGAAGGGGCAATGATAGGAGCAGGTTCAGTCATAACTAAAGATGTACCGCCAAAGGCTTTAGGTATTGAGAGAAATCAGCAAAAAAATATTGATGGTTATATGGATAGAAAAAAACCAAAGGATGAAAATTGATTGAACAACCAAGTAAAAAGAAAATGCTTTTGTTTGCAGGATCATCAAACCCAGAGCTTGCAGAGAAAGTAGCTGGAGAACTTGGTACCTCCCTAGCTTTAGTTGACAAGAAACAATTTGCTAGTGGTGAGATTTACATACGACTTGAGGAAAGTGCAAGGGGGGCTGACTGCTTCGTAATGCAGAGCCACTCTAATGGAGTCAACTTCACAATCATGGAGCAACTTTTACTCGTCGATGCATTAAAAAGAGCATCTGCAAAAAGAATAACGGCTGTATTACCATTTTATCCCTACTCAAGACAAGATAAAAAAGCATTACCAAGAGAACCTATTTCAGCAAGATTGATTGGTGACCTTTTTATCACAGCTGGAGCAGATAGGCTAGTTTCAATTGACTTACATACACAACAAATACAGGGATTTATAGATGAGCCTTTCGATCACTTAACGGCACTTCCTCTATTCGTAAATTACTTTAAAGACAAATTTAAAGAACCTGTATCAATTATTTCTCCTGATGCTGGAGGAGTGAAGAGGGCCACAACTTTTGCAAAACATTTAGAGGCATATGTTGGGTTTGTGCACAAAAAAAGAGATCCGAAAATTCATAATGTGGTCGAGGCATTCACTGTAATTGGAGAAGTAGAGGACAGGCATGCAATATTAGTTGATGACATTATCGACACGGGTGGCACCATAGCCGCAGCAGCAAAGATATTAAAAGAAAAGGGAGCCAAAACTGTAAGCGTTGTAGCTACTCATGGAATCTTCTCTGATCTTTCTGTAGAAAATTTAAAAAATGCTCCTATAGATGAGATAATTACTACAGATACCTTATCTCAAAATGGAAATATCCAAGAATTAGGAAATGTAAAAGTACTCTCAGTTTCCTCAATAATCGCAAATGCATTAACATCTATATTTGCGGATGATTCAGTGTCAGCACTTTTCATGGGCGAAAACGTTTTATAAGGAGAAAAAATGGCTAAAACACAAAAAGTTAAAATTTCACTACAAGCATCGTTAAAAGAATATGAATTCGAGATAGAAGATAAGAAAAAGTTCACAGCTGAAATTGAAGCCCTCATAAAAGATAATGGTATCTATTGGTATACGGACGAAGATGGGGAAGTAGGCATTAATGCTGGAAATATTAATTCAATCGAGTTTGCTCAAGAGCAAGACAAAAGAGAAGCTGGATTAGTTTAAAGGTTTAGAAGAGAACCGTTCTTACGATACTCTCTTCTAAGAGATTTTCTTTCTTCTTCAGTAGTTCCACCCCAGATACCTGAATCTTGGTTAGTTCTGATGGCATATTCAAGACAGTCTATTTTGACAACACACTCATTGCAGACAGCTTTCGCTTCATTTGCTTGTTTAATAGCTTTCATAGATGAGCCCACAGGAAAGAACAATTCAGTGTTAGCATAAACACATGAACCCTCTTCCATCCAGGCTTCCTGCTCTAGGTCAAAATTTAGTATTTGCACTATCTTCCTTACTTTGTGAAAACTTTCACAATCTATTGTAGTGATGTGTGGGAGTTAGGAAAGTATTTTGACATTTATTTTTGGACACAGAGGATTACCTCATATCTATCGAGAAAACTCAATAGTAGGTTTAAATAAAGCATTTGAATACTGTGATTTTATAGAGACTGACTTAAGGATAACTAAAGATAACAACATTATTTTTTATCATGATTCCTTCATAAAAGGTTTTTTTATTCAAGATTTAACACTAAATGAAATAGAATTGCTGCTTCCAGACATTGATCTAAACGATATGATTTTTAATTCAAGGGAACAGCTCAACGGTAATGTAAACTTTGAAATAAAAACAGACGATACTGATAAAGAGTATGTCGAGACTATCATGAAGAAAATTATTGGTATGACAAATTATAAAGATATCATTACATCTTTTAATTGGGAGTCTATTCATAACTACAAGAAAAGTTTTAATTGTCGTTACGGAATCATCTTAGATAGTGAGGACGATCTTTTTGAAGCTCAAGCAATTTCAAATCACGATGACCAGATGATGTTTATGGTTAGTAATAGTGTCATCAATAGCAGGAATTTTAATCTTCCTTATGAGAGATCAGTAGTGTGGACTGTTAACGATGAGAATGAATTCCAGAGGTTAATGGAATTAGGGTTATTTGGAATTATCACTGATATTCCTGATACAATGCAGTTATATAAAAAGTAGGAAATAATGGCAGTAACAGATGATTTAAGTACCTCTCTTAAAGAGGCAATGAAAGCAAAAGATAAAACTAAGTTAAATGCTATAAGGCAGATTCAAACAGAGATAGCAAAGAAAAAAGCTGAAAAAGGTGAAGAGGCCACTGATGAACTGGCTTTAGGTGTTATATCTTCATATGTCAAGAAAATGACAAAAGCTGTAGAGGAGTATCAGTCCCTTGGTGAAAGAGGCGAAGATATGGCTAATCAGATACAGCTTGAGATTGATTTTCTCAGTGAATGGCTTCCCGAACAACTGAGCGAAGAAGATGTTGCAAAACTTGTTGACGAAGTCTTATCAGAACTTGGTGAAGTCGATATGTCCCAGATGGGAAGAATTATTGGTGCGGTTATGGCCAAGGGAGATGGTATTGATGGCTCCCTTGTAAGTAAATTAGTTAAAGAGAAGCTCTCTTAAAATTCTTGTTGAATCAAATTAAATAACATTTATCCTTACTAAATATGGAAAATAACAGTTATTCAGTTGCAGTTTTGGGTGCAGGAAATATTGGTTCTGCAGTAATTAATCGTTTGCAGCATTTAGATAATGACATTGTTGAACTTGTTCTTAAAAAAGTTTTAGTATCAGATCTTTCTAAAGATCGGGAAATAGATAAAGAGATACTTACAGATAATTTTGAAGAAATTTTAACTGATGATTCCATAGATTTAGTAATAGAAGTGCTTGGAGGTACTGATCCAGGAAGAGAATACATTAAAGCATTATTAAGTAGTGGAAAGTCTGTCATTACAGCTAACAAAGATATAATTGCTGACTGCGGTGAAGAGCTGGTATCTATAGCTATAGAAAACAATGCCTGCTTGTATTTTGAAGCTGCGGTTGCAGCTGGAATTCCTGTATTAAAACCTCTTATTGAAAGCCTTAGAGGAGAAGCTCTTACAAGAGTCTCGGGAATTATAAATGGAACAAGTAATTACATGTTAACTTCCATGGAGGAAGGGAGTAGTTATGAAGGTGCTCTTGCAACAGCTCAAGAATTAGGATATGCCGAACCCGATCCAACAAATGACGTCGAAGGAATAGATGCAAAATATAAGGCAATGATCCTCTCTTTATTATGTTTTGGGGTATCTCCTAAAATTGAAGATGTATTCACAGAAGGTATTTCAAAGATAACAAAAGATGATTTTGACTGGGCTTCAAGACTGGATAAAACAATAAAACTAGTTGCTCAAATTGATAATAATAGTGATGGATTTAACGCAAGAGTATATCCAGTTCTTATTGATCAAAAGCATCCACTTGCCTCAATTAGAGGTGCACTAAATGCAGTAGTTGTTGAGGGTGAAAATATAAATCAGTTAGTTTTTTCAGGGCCAGGTGCTGGAGCAGACCCAACCGCAAGTGCAATCATTGGCGATGTCTTAAGTGCGTGCCATCAGTTAGGAAGCAACCAATCAAATTGGTATCCACTCAGAGAAAATAAGGGTGAAAATCGTGATTTTGACAATGTACAATCGAGTTGGTTTATCAGACTTTCTGTAAATGACGTGCCGGGAGTATTAGCTTCTATTGCTGGAACATTTGGTGAAAACAATGTCAGTATTGAAAGTGTTATCCAAGAAGGAAGAGGAGATCAAGCAGAACTTGTACTCGTAACTCACGAAGCACCAGAGAAAGATTTGAATAATTCAATTGAGCAGATTACATCTTTAAGTGCAGTTACAACAGTAACTTCTGTATTACGCGTTTACATCTAAGTGGTAAACTATCAGTCAACACGGGGTAGTACTAAGAACTTATCTTTTGAAGATACAGTAATTTCCGGACTAGCTCCTGATAAGGGCTTGTACTTACCTGATTCAACAACTTTAAACAATTTATCTTTATTAACTCAAGAAGATTTAAGTTATGAAGATTTTGTAAAGACTGTCTTTATTGCACTTGATAAGAATTCAGCATCACTCATAGATGATATCTCTTTATATCCAGGTTTTGAAGTTGATCCCACACCTGTATTGAGAGAGTTATCAAATTCTGCAGTTGTTATGGAATTATTCAATGGACCTACAAAATCTTTTAAAGATTACGCGCTCCAACCACTTGGTGCCATTGCAAGTAAACGATTATCTGAAATAGGCGAGAGAGGATTAGTTATCGTTGCAACCAGTGGTGATACTGGTAGTGCTGCCATCCAAGCAGTAAAAGAATCAGAAAATATTGATATTGTCGTTCTCCATCCAGCAAACAAAATTAGCGAGTACCAACGAAAACAGATGACAAGTATCATCCAAGACAATGTCTTCAACATTGCGGTCGAAGGTTCCTATGATGACTGTCAGAGAATAGCGAAAGAACTCTTACAAGAGAATCCATTTAATCGAAGAATTATATCTCTGAACTCCATTAACTGGTTACGAGTCATGGGGCAGTTATCGTACTACGTCTGGTTAACAACCAAATTTAGTTCACCAATCAATGTTGCCATTCCTTCAGGTAATTTTGGAAATGCTTACTCGGCATGGTTTGGAAGACAACATGGCTTATCAATTAAAAATATTCTCTGCAGTACAAATGTAAATGATGTTTTAAGACGCTTTATAGAAAGTGGCACACTAAAGCCAAAAGAGACATATCCAAGTATTGCCCCAAGTATGGATATACAGATTCCATCAAGCTTAGAGAGATTAATCTTTGATCTCTCAGGGAGTGCTGAATATTTCTACAATACATTTAGCACAACAGGTGAAGCAACACTAGAAGAAGATGCGCTCAACACCTTAAAAATGATTTTCTCTTCTGAAACTTTTAATGATGAAGATATAAAACATAAAATAGGGGAGTTGTACAAAGAATTTGATTACATATTCGATCCACATACTGCAACATCAGTAGCCATGGCCTTAAATAATGAAGACAATATTCCAACTGTAGCGGTAGCTACAGCCTCTCCAGAAAAGTTTGGTACTGTTATTAATGCGGTAATTGATGGATATTCTATAGTTTCTCTTGATGAAAAAGAGGAACTAATTCAATTAGCTGTTGATAAAGACGTAATTACTACTGAAATCAAGAATTTCTTTAAATAACTCAACTAATAAGTAAGCATTTTTAAGTATATTATCTATTGTCTTAGAAAAGATTCTAATCTAAAATAAGTGTAATTAAATAAAAATATGATAAATCATGTAATTGGTGTTATTTTGTTTGGTCCTAAAGCATTTAGGAGCCTTTTTCGCGTACCCACTTTAAAAAAATTACTATCTGTAACCTTATCTTTTTTAATGCTTGTATCCATTGCCTATACATTTATTGAGACAGTAGACCCAGAACCCGCTTTTGCATCGGGAGAGTTTAATTGTATTGATAGTGATGGACGAACATATCTTTATCAAAGTACATGGTCTGGTAGTACATTAACAATCACACGTGGAGTTAATAACGATAATGGTACTTTCAGTACTACAACTATCGAAACTTTTAGTAACTGGAGCCATTCAAGCATAGACGAAGTTAATTCACTCAGCATCACAACAGATGGAGAGATGTTTGCAGTACTGAAAAGAAGTAATGGAACCGCCTACCTATATAAATTAAATTACAATGCATCTGGAGCTGGAACGGCTAGTTATTTATCTTCTGTCAATCTTGGTTCAGGTGATAACAATGCAGCTTCAAACTATGAAGTTGATTCTGCTGGTACAACGTACAAATACATTTTTACATCAAAAGGGTTCTTTAATGGTAATCAAAAAGTAATCCGGATTAATGGTGATGGTACTTACAAAGTAATCACTCCAACAATCACAAATGGAGGAAATGGATCTAATAAAGCAAAAGACTTTGCTTGGGTTTCCAATCATCCATCTGGCAACGACTTTGTTGGCTATGACTCAAATAACAATGATTTACTTGGCGCTGAAATAACTTCTCACACAAATATTGGAAATGACAGTGAAGCTATAACGATAGATCTTAGCGTTATAAATGGAAATATTGGTAGCGGAGTAGGTTCAAACGCAGGTGCAGCAATGTCACTTGGTAATGGAGATATATATTTCTTAGAAAACAATACTGGAGATCTCTGGTTATATGATCAATCTGCAGGCTCACTAACTGAGACAAATGATGATCTTAACAGCTCAAGCAATACAGACGGTGCAGGTTGTGGTATTGGTCTTTCAGGAAACGATGAATGGGTTCCTGCATTTTCTGTAGCACAAGGATCATGTAGCGGCGATAACAAAACTGTGGCAGTAACTTTAAATAACTCCAGTAGCGATGTTGCAGCAAATTATGTGGTCACCTATACAATCGGTGGTAGTACATCGAACCTCACAACAGGCGCAAGTGTAAATGGAGGTGCGAGTAATACCTCGCTCTCTGTACCGGCACAGGCTAATGGCACATCGGTCCAGTTAAATTGGTATGCAGAAAGTAGCACGTATGGTTTACGGACGCCCGCGTCAGGAACGACTAGTGTAACAATATCTGTAGATGCCTCTGATTGTGCTAGTGACCCAACTGCGGTTAGTCTTACTGCATCACAAAGTTTAGGTACATGTTCTACTGGTGGTGGCACTAAAACTTCAACATTATCTTTAGCAAATAGTTCAGGATCAACAGCCTATGTTACTGTTGAATATTCAACAAATGGTGGATCTAGCTGGACAGTCCACACTGATGCCCAAGAAGCTGACAATTTAAGTATTTCAAATGGTGTAACAAATACTTCTCTTACAGCAACTGTCTCACATGGATCTGCAATTACATGGAGGTACAAGAGTTCCGACACATCAGGTAGCTGGACTGGACTTAGCTATATAACATTGTCTGCAAGCACAACAGTGGACTGTGACCCAGAAGCTACAGTTTCACAGTCATTGGGATCATGCTCTGCTGCTTCAGGATCTAAAACATCCACTTTAAGTATTAGAAATGATGACAGTGGAACAGTGTTTTACCTAGTTGAATATTCAACTAATGGTGGTTCAAGTTACTCAACAGCAAGTTCAAACCTACAGGTAACTGCAGGTGCAACTAATACATCCCTCAGTCAAGCTGTTGCTCATGGTTCAACCATCATTTGGAGATATAAAGATTCCAATGCGTCAGGGTCTTTTGGTAGCGCTAGCTACACTACCTTATCTGCAAGTTCTACAGTCGATTGTACTGTAAACAGCTTGTCAGTTTCTCAATCATTAGGCTCTTGCTCGTCAGGTTCAAAAACATCAACCCTAACAATTACAAATAATGAGAGCTACGCTGCTTATTTAGTTGTTGAGTATTCATTAGATGGAGGGTCTTCATATAGCACTCATGCGAGCGGTGAAGATGGAGATGACTTCAGTCTTGCTGCTGGTGCGACAAATAATTCCACATTTACTAAGGCAGTTGCTCATGGTGAGACAATAATTTGGAGGGTAAGCGCATCACCAACGACATCGAATAGTAGCGCAACTCAACATTCTACAAGTGAGAGCTCAACTATAAGTTGTCCAATAATTGATACCTCAGTCAGTCAAGCTCTAGCTAGCTGTTCCGGAGGAGCTAAAGTCTCAACATTTACAATGAACAACTCTGATTCCGCAAACACAGCAGCCTATTTTAATGTTCAATATAAAATCGATAATGGCTCATATCAAAATGCTAGTAATACAAATGTTTCAGTTAGCGCAAACGGATCAGCTACATTAACGCAAAGTGTTCCTCATGGTTCAACAATTACCTGGCAGTATAGAACTTCTACAACTTCGAATACTTTTAGTGGGAGCTACACCGCTATTTCTGAAAGTGCTGAAGTTAATTGTCCGGTCGGAGATACCTCAGTTTCGGGTAGTTTAGGAAGTTGTTCAAGTGGGGCTGCAACGTATACATTTACAATGAGTAATGGTGGTTCGGCAACTACGACTGCTTATTTTGAAGTCCAATACAGGGTAACTGATTCAGATGGCAATACTGGGGCGTGGCAGTCAAAACTTTCCAATCAATCAGTTGGGATCAGCTCTTCAGCTACAACAACTCAATCTATAAATGTTGGTGAGAAAATCCAATGGAAATATAGAACATCGTTAACTAGTGGTTCTTTTAGTGGTAGCTATACAGAAGAGACTCAGAGCTCAGCTGTATCTTGTGCGATAGACGTTGGAGCTTCTCAAGCTTTAGGATCTTGTTCAGGTGCATCTAAAACATCAACATTTACAATGACAAATAGTAACTCTGCTACTACTGCATCCTATTTCAATGTTCAGTACAAAATTGATAATGGTTCATATCAAACTCATTCAAGTGGTTCGAGTGTCTCAGTTGCCATAAATGGCTCAGCAACTTTAACTCAATCAGTTCCAAATGGTTCAACAATTACTTGGCAGTACAGAACATCACAATTTGATGGCTCTTTTTCAGGAAGCTATACAGCTATAAGCGCTAGCAGCACAGTAAGTTGTACAACACCAGCCGTGTCAGCTTCTGCCGCAAGTTGTTCTAGTGGATCTGGAAATATTACCATGTCACTTGATAACTCTGATCAGGGTGCAGCCAACTATTTTAAAGTACAGTATTCAACAGATAATTCAAATTGGAGTGATGGAATTGGAGGATCTCATGTTCAAGTGAATGCTGATTCATCATCAAGTGTTACGTTAGCAAGCTCAGCCTTTAGTCATGGAACAACGGTGTATATGAGATATCAGACATCTAGTTCTACAGACTTTTCATCAGCATCTACAACTAACATAAGTAGTATCACCATTGACTGTCCTGTCCTGAGTGGTTCAGCATCAGCTTCGGCAGCTAGCTGTTCAAGCGGCAGTGCTGCGATTCCAATAACACTAAATAATTCAGGATCAAACATTGCAGGCGTCTTTACAGTGAGGTATTCAACAGATGATGGATCAAGTTATACAACGCTTACTGCTACTTCTGTTGCTGCTGGAGCGACAGACACCTCATCATTATCTATCTCTGCACAAACTCATACAACGGCAGTAATAATTAAATACAGTGTTGCAAATTCATCTGAGGGGTTAAGTCAATCAGAAGCAACTTTAAGCACTATTACTATAAATTGTCCTGTAACAAATATTGCTGTTACTAGTGCAACAAATGGTTGTGGCAACAATGGTGTTGGCCAGGGTGGAGTTTATGGTAGCTCTAAGATAGAGATTGACAATAGTGGAAGCAATATTGCAGTAACACTATATGTTCAAAAGAGAAAAGTAAATCCTGTTACTGGAAGTGAAACTGCGTTTGCTTATTTTGCAAGTGGAACAACAGGAGGAGCAAGTGGACAATCTATAAGTGCAGGAGCATCAACAACTTATAATTTTGATAGTCATCCAACCGGAACAGAAATTCAATATCGATATTCAACAGATGGTAGTTCGTGGACAGAACTCAGTACATTTACTTCTTCATGTGCTGGAGTTTCAACAGCTCTTGCAAGTTGTTCTGCTTCGAATACACAGACTGCAACAATAACATTAAGTAGTGGTTCTCAATCAACAGTATCAGTTTTTTACAGGGTTGAGTATTCAACAGACAGTGGTTCTTCATGGACAGAATTAAAAAATGATGAAGAAGTTACATCTAATTCATCTGAAACGTATAGTGGGCCAGCATTGGCTAATGGTGAGACTGTTGAATGGAGATATAGTTCAAGAAAATCTGGTGGGGCACACGATAGTTCATCATGGGTAACAGATGATACAGATATACCTGGAGTTGATCCGACACTTTCTTATACAGCTAGCTGCGTAACAACAACAACCACCACTACTACAACAACTACTACTACAACAACAACTACTACTACAACAACTACCACAACGCTACCTCCAACAACTACTACTACATTGAAACAAGAAGTCTTTAAGCCATCTTTGTACGTAAATAGGACTTGCTCAGAAGGTGGAGGAGCATCATTTGGTATTACTGCATTAAATGCAAGTTCTACAGTAGGGGCAAGTATCAGAGTAAAAGTCTGGGTAGACAGTACCAGAGTATTCTTTCAAACTTACACAGTGGGTGCCAGTAGTAATATTTTCATTACATCTATTGGCGGAGTACCTGAAGATGCATATTTTAGAATAAAAATTGTTTTTAGAGATGATTTAGATGTTCATAGAACAGTTGGACGATTTAGTAAGTTAACTAATTGTGATGAAGAAATAACGCCAACAACTACATCAACAATTCCAGTTATTACAACTACAACATTACCACCCCCTGAACCGACAGATCCAAGTATTGCAACTGGCATTACAACAACTACAACATTACCACCCCCTGAACCGACAGATCCAATAGATGAAGAATTAGAAGAATTTGAAGACCCTCTTACAGGTGAAGAAGGTAATGACTTCTTTGTTTGGGATGATTTTGATGAA
>ERZ1049444.520-NODE-520-length-36200-cov-5.062609_pt1 | contig 36200 bp, 30 predicted proteins | sample MGYA00383101_ERZ1049444 | MGnify/ENA primary metagenome ERZ1049444 (study PRJEB29581, sample SAMEA5548371) | metagenome | biome: marine; feature: coastal; material: water | depth 50 m | study: Short-term variability in the microbial, nano- and picoplankton... | reverse complement strand
AGCTGGCTTTTAACTAGTTGGTCCCGCGTTCGAGTCGCGGACGGCCCACCAAATACGGGGCCTCCAGAGGGGCGGTGTTTTGAAACCCCCCCATTGGAGGCGATCCCCCCCATAGATTTGGGTAAATTTGCTCTAATTTACTCAAAAAGGAAGCCCTGAGTTGGGGTGACAACAGTGCCTTTTCGGCGGTAATGTTTTGCTGTCGTTTGGGCTTTTTACTTTGCCTGCCTTTTGCCCCGCGAGACTTTGGATAAGCACTTCTAACAGTCATTATTTTGTCAGACCAACGTGAATTAATCACCGCATGTCCGTGTCGGTAAGCCCACGCCGCCACACACGGAACTACGACGCTCTAGTAATACCACATCATGCCAGACACCATTAATGTGGCCATATCGCTCTCTTGAGCCTACTTCACGAAACCCCGCTTTTTTATGCAAGACAACACTCGGCGTATTTTCAGCCATAATGTGTGCTTGAAGCGTCCAGTATCCCGCGGCTTCCGAACCGACCACAAGCGCGTTTAGCAGCGCGGCAGCTATTCCTCTGCGTTGCGCTTTTTCATCGACATAGACGCTGACCTCAGCGACACCTGCACTACCTCAGTTGTCGGCTACGGGCGCGAGCGCTGACCATCCCAACACCTTGTCTGAATCATCCCGGGCAACATTTCGACAAATTTCTAAGTGTCCCGCATGCCAATCTTTCCAGCGAGAAGGTGTTGTCATAAAAGCGGCAATACCGGTCGCTAAACCCTGACCGTAAATCGTTCGAACCTGAACCCAGTCTCTTTTTAGCATTGCATCGATGTGAAATTCCATATGGTGATCCCGAGCCCAGACTAAATTCTTTCATAGATGGTAACCCAAAATTCAGATTTGGAACCAACGGATTTGCAACGAACGCTTTAAAAGCGCGCTGTATTACCATCAAGCAGATCAAAAACGCCTTCTTCCTGCAGCACACGCATGCCCAGTCGCTGCTCTGAAATGCCCGGACGTAGCAAATAGTCAAAGCGCAGTCGACCTTCCGTTTCATCCGCTTCAAAATAGCGACAATCGATTTGATCTGAAACACTCAGATTTTCACCCAGTTCTATCAGATGTGAAGAGAACATAAACAAACAATCGACTTTAGATGCAAATCGCTTGAGGATCGCCAGCGATGCATCAAGCGCATCTTTGACATTCGTTCCTTTAAACGGCTCGTCCATGATGGCGACAACGCGATAGCCTTCCGCGATCGCCTTCGCCACAGCTTTCGCTCTCAACGCTTCTGCTCGAAAATAGCTCACGCCGCCGCGCAAGTCATCGCTAAGAGATATCGCGCTAAACATCCTTTGAGCAGGGACAAACCGAAAACTGGATGCCGGTACGCCCATGCCAAGATGCGCCATGTAATAAGCGATGGCAAAAGAACGCAGGTACGTAGTCTTGCCTGCCATGTTAGGCCCTGTGAGAAACAACACTCGGTGCTGCTGATCAATTTCTACAGGATTAGCCACGGGCTTTTCAAGAAAAGGGTGGACCACATTTTCGGCAATCACCCGAAGCGGACCCTGTTCCAGACTTGGCATTACGAACCCGTGTTTTTGCGTTACGTCGGCCATCGCAACCAAGGCGTCAATTTCGTAAACGAGCGCTAGCAAACGTGCGAGTGCTTGTTTCTCCTGCAAGCGGAACACTTGGTCAAGTCGGAGAATTTTCCAGGCCCAGCTACCAACTTCTTCTACAGGCACCATGCTAAATTCAGAGTCATGCACTAACGTGCGCATCTCTTCAATGAGCGGCGCAATCTCTCCTGTCGCGGCAGCCAATTCTTTGCGCAACAGGAATGTCCGAAGAGAGCGAATCAATCTGCAAGCTAGCTGAACGCCGCGCACGATGCTTAGGTAATGACTGGCATGATTCGCCCATAACGAAAATGCACCTAGCGTGAATTCAACAGGATTTTGGTCAAGCACTATCGGCATCACTTCATGAGCATAGTGATCTGTCCGGCTTGCCGCGTAAGCGGAAGGCAATTCTGTAAACGCTTCGCGATTGGCTACAACAAACGAGATGGATTTCTGTGTTGCAAGGATTCGCTTAGCATTTGACCAGGGTAATTCCATACGTTGCTTGAGTCGCCTGGCACCGCCTTCGGTGCGTGCCAGATTACAGAAGTGAAAAAGCGTGGCATCACCCTCTTCTGAATGGAAAATTTCGAGATCTTTCAACGTATGTCTATCAAGGCGCAGACACTGATCTCCTTCATCAAGAGGCGTTGCGACACTTGAAGGGACATCTTCCATTTTCGTAAATCCTGAAATTACTCTGCCATTTCTGACCTGCTGACAGCATAGACTCAATTCGCCGAATTGTAACCATACTTTTCTTACAAGGCGAAAGGTTGATCGTTGCTTCTGCTTAGCCTATAAAGATAGCTATGAGATGACATGATTTACTTTTAAGGAATCAACAATGAACAAAGTAGACGGACTACATCACCTTGCGATAACGACCGCTGATATGAAATCCCAGATCGCATTTTTTACCGAGATACTTGGTATGGAATTGGTGGCGCTCTACTGGATGCATGGCGTAGAAAATACCTGGCACGGCTTTTTGCGCCTTAATGATGAGAGCGCAATCGCTTTTGTCTGTCACCCAGATATCGCAAAAATACCTGTCAAGATGGGACAAACACATGCTGGCAACCCCGGCGCTAACTGTGCTGCAGGAACCATGCAGCATGTCGCACTCAGCGTAAAAAACCATGAAGAGTTGCTCGCCATGCGCGATCGGTTGCGCGCACATGGCGTGCCTGTCATGGGGCCTATGAACCATGGCATGTGTGTTTCGATGTACTTTGCGGGCCCTGAGAATTTGTCTCTTGAACTCTCTTATTCTGAGAAGCCTATTAATCAGCAAGCGTGGATAGATCCAGAAGTCGTTGAACTCGCGGGCATTAGTGCGGAGGAGTTGGCGCGCTTCAAAAAACCTGCCGACTTTGCCGACAGTAAAGGGGAGGTTCCCCAGCCAGATATCGCAACAGCGCCTGGGCCGCATATGACCAACTATCCGCCAGGAGCATATGAGGCAAGCATGCGCCTCCCAGACAGCGTTACTTGGTCGGCGGTAGAAAGCGAGCCGCCAGTAAATGTAAAAGCCTGAATCCGGTTTGGTTTAAGCCATCGGGATCAAATCTGACGAAGAATCGCTCGAGCACAGCGAGTCTTAGAACGGTGTTGCACAGCTGCGTGTGACTCGGGCACGCTGTTGAATTTCATCTTAGCTGATTGCCAGCTTCCCGAAAAACTCAATTGCCTCCAACTCCTGGTAGCTGGAAGCATCATTGGTTAGCCCATGCTCGCTAAAAGCTTTTGGCAACAGACATGGACAACCACTTGATCTCTCTCGCCGCTGTGAGCGCAAAGATTAAAGCAATGGCTTTACTGACAAGCTTTCTATTTTTCATAAATATTCCGAGTAGAATGTTTATAGAAAAATTGCAAAGGTTCGCTCAACAAACCAGTATCCGGCAATACTGCCGGCACAATATAGCGGCGCCCTTATGAAAGTTGTTAGTGTCTGTGAGCTAGCAAGCCCAGCAGGCTTATTCAATGGATTGGTCGTTGGTCTCGCCCGAACCAGACGATCAAATAAAGTGACTACCGCCAGCGCTAATATAACAATTAGTAACTGCCCAATTTCGATGCCGATATTAAAAAACAGCAGCGCGACAATCGCGCTGTTCGGAGGCAAACCGATCTCAGCTAGCGCCCCAGCGAAACCCAACCCGTGAAGCAAACCAAACAATGCCGATACAACCCAGGGAGCCCGAGTTACGTAACCCTTATCACCTCGCAACGCCTCGGCGGCGAGAAACACAATACTGAGCCCGATCAGCGCTTCCACCGGTGCTTGCGCCAACGTCAGCAACTCAAGCGAAGCAAGTCCCAGAGTGACTGAATGCGCGACGGTGAAACTGGTGATTACCTTGACCAGGTTTTTCCATCCATGCACAACATAAAGTAATACAAGCACAAATAGCACGTGATCGAGGCCAAATATCAAATGCTCAACTCCTAGCACGATATATACAGGCACAGCGGGGACACTCGTCCCAAGGTCAAGCACGGGTCTTGATGATGAAATAAGGTGATTTGTTTCCTGATCGTTGATATCCCTGATCGTGACCAGTGTGTCAACCAACGTCTTTTCAAGCCCGTCTATTTCAATTGTCTTAAGTTCGTCACCGCCACAGTCAAGCTCGAAATTTTCCTGCAGCGCGGCGCCACCTATGAGCCGCGTGACAGTTCCTGCAACACAATTAGTTTTAAGCCGCAGATTAATAGACCGACCATTTACCTGAGGCTGCTTGAATAAGACGGACCAACGGTTGTCTTCCAGCTGGATCAGCTTCAAAACTGAGGGGCGCATTTCGTCAGCCATCGCAATGAGGCTGACAAGCATCAGCGTGAAAAACAAAAAGATACGCCAATTTTTCGAAACCTCAGCGCCTCTCATCTTATCGATACTCAATCGTTGTTTTATCTAATAAGGATTGAATGTAGCGCTCCCGCTTGTCGCGTTTCTGATTTGTTTGGTAATCAGCCAATACTTTCATTTTTATTGAATCGATCGGCACAACCGCGGGCTCATCGACACGGTCAAGTCGTACGATGTGATATCCAAAGCTGCTCTTGAAAGGTCCTGCCCATTGACCGAGCAAAAAATCATCAACAGTTCCCGCGAATTCTTTTCCCAATGTATTGCTTATCTCTCGCTTACTTCGCGCAAAATACTGACTATTTAGCATGGTAACTTCACCCAGGCCTTGCCAATCAGCTCGGGAATCTAGCGTGCGCTTTTGCTCTCTGGCACGCGCTTGTTCGGAAAAATATATCTGAGAGAAAGAGTACCGACGAGGCTCCGAGTATTTTGCTATATTAGTTTGATAAAAATTTTCTAGGGTGTCTTTATCAGGCGTTTCTGAAGAGAGATCCTCTGCAAGAAACTCAAGTTTTTGCACAAGACGTCTGCGAATAATTGTGTCGTCGCGATCTAGATTAAGACGCAACGCCTCGCGCAACATCACTTTTTCTTTTATCCACGCATCTACCAGAGAGTTCATTTGTTTCTCGGTTGCAGCAGCACCCATTTGAGCTTGCCATAAGCTGCCTATACGGTTGCGGACACCATCATCAACCACCAGAGCTTCACGCTTAGTCGTGAAAAACTCCTCGGCAGCAAACAAAACAGCCCCCACTAAAACGAACCAAAGTATCGGCTCCCTAATCATCGAGACAACTCAACTCTGACCTATGATATGAACATTCGAATTTTAGCCTAACCTGCTGTTTCACATTAAAGAGCGCTACTTCAAAAGCAAAAGTCTGAGGCAAGACGGGAGGCAACAATCTTTCGCTAACGTGCTGCAATTTCATTCCTTCATTTGAGCGTCTAAGGTTCGTGGAATGATAGACTTTTCAATGTTTAGATGCGAATCAGAAAAAGACAACGGTGGTGTCGTATTCAGCCAGGCAAAAAGCGTTCGTAAGTTGACAGCACCGATGCTAAATCAAACAAACGCAAACCTTTTGAATCGAACAAGCTCAAGTCCTCATCACTAGGGAACGAGAAGTATTTTCCAACATTTGACTGCGGCTTCGTTGCCGGGTGATCGCCTCTTTCAAGCTTTTTTAATGTTTCGATGATCAACTGACAACCGTCGATATATAACTCCAGCACGTGGTCAAGGTAGGCTTTTTCAACGTTGACCTGCAGATGAGTGTGCCCGATGACTCTGCCCGTATCAATCGAAGCGTCGTCAATGTAATGCAAGGTTGTACCGATAGTAGACTCTTCATTGAGCATTGCCCAAAACGTTGCCATGACACCGCGGTAATCCGGTAACAGTCCGGAATGTAAATTAATAATCCCAAGTCTAGGAATACCAATAACTCGATCTTGCAAAATAACGCCGTAACGAATGGAGATGATCAGGTCTGGATTGATTGCAGACATCCGCTCAACACCTACAGCGTGATTGATGTCATTTTCAGTGGCGACAAAAAATTGATATTTGTCCGCAAGCTCAGAGATATTTTGCCACCGGGCATCAGGGCTACCGACAATCAAGTTATTCAGAATCTTCTGCTCTACTATCGAAAGATCAATTAATGCCTGCGGTTTTCTCGTTTTCTTATTTCCTACTCGGTCAGACATGAGCACTGAAATATCATGTCCGCTGATCGCTGGTAACAGATAATTTAAAGCAATGGTGCTGGCAAGATCTCTATTAACAAGTAACACTAGCTTCACGTTTGCACCCTCGCCTGCTTGACCTTTTCGGAACCAACAACTTTACCAGAAGTAGACTACAAGCGAGTATCAACACCAAATGCAACAAGACGCAAGTAGGTCAGTATCGCTGATAGCATAAACGTCCATCATTTGAGCGTCGCCCTTAACACCGCACATTAAAAACTGAGAGCGCTTCCAGATTAGGACTCAAAGCCGACTGAGGACTTTGAAGCGTCAGAACTAGGGCATACCAATGGCTGCAGGATTAAGCCGTTTGAGCCTTTAGACTGTTCGCCAATGGCCTTCTGAAAAAGTTACATCGCCTGATTCGAGCAATCGGTTTAAATGCATCTTCATACTACGCCTTTCGATCTGGTCAACCATCACTCCCCCGGTGCCTGGACGGTAGATGAATTGATGCTCTACTATCTGGTCCATGCTCTGAGGCTCAGATAGAAAAGCCAACAGCTTTCTTTCGCGTTGATCTATCATTCCCTTGTAGTTTTCAAGCATAGACAGGAATTCAGCTCTTCCTTCAATTAATCCCTTGTGATGAAAGGTAAGCCACCAATTGGCATCGATGCCTTTCAATGTTTCAAGGCTGTTTTCAAAATCAATCAAACTCGACCAGTGATCGCCGTAGTAAGGTCCAAAGGACGTTAGGTCAATATCGCCAAGAACAACCATACGTTCATCACTACCATCCCACTCAATAACGAAACAGCAGTGGCCCCTCGTATGCCCGGGCGTATGTAATACTTTTAAGCGAACACCACCGAAATCGAACACTTGGCCGTGCTCGAATGTTTGCACATCTGGACGTGCCTGGTAGTAATAATTGGTAAGCAGTGCAGCCTCAAATTCAGGCACAGCCGGACCTTCGTATCCAAACATCTCCATCATGCCCGATAAGGACCGCAAACCCTGTGCATCTTCTGAGTGCGCGAAACACATGGTCTCAGGGAACAAATGTAATCCAGCAACATGATCCTCATGTACATGCGTCAGTAACACCGTATCTACACAGGGCAAATTCTCCTTGCGGTCGACCATAGCTAACGAAGGATCAATCATAACCAAGTTGTTCTCGCCCTCTATAACAAGTGTATTTCCCTGCGGATACTTGCCATTTTCACGACCAAACAATACCGTTAGGGGGCCAATTTTTTGTTCTTTTACTGTGCTTTTCATTCGTTCAATTCTATCCATTGTGATCGTTTAAACATCGCCTTTGATGGTCCCAAGTCTATTGAGGTCTTTTAAAATAGCTCGCCTTAAATGCCTTAGGGAGCCTACATCTTTTCTATACGCCGTATGCCCGAAATTAATCTTTCCAGTATCAGGAAGACACTTAAACACTGTAGACCTGCCAAATTCTATCAGTATAAATTTAACTAGATCCAGATTATGCGTCACCCTGAAGTGAGCCTGACTATTCGTGATTGGTCGCTTTAAACGCCAGCTTCTCACTTCACCATTGGCGCGCACCACTACTGCAAGCAACATTGTAGACAACGTTTCAAGCGATAAAGAACGCAATAGACCAGTAGTCTGAGATTTTTTTCAACGTGGATTGTTCGAAGACACGTTTTATTACCGTGCAGATACACCACTTATCCTTGTCGTGTTGCTTCTCTACAAAATCAAGCAAAACCGAAGGATCAACATACGATTCCAGCTAGCCATGGTTTCGAAGTACTTGACCAACAGCATTTAACCCGTCTAGAGTGCTTTTATTGTTCACTATTTACAAAATTGGAGAAGGATAATGCCACGTCTTCAAAAGCTACCAGCAACTGCCAACACAAACGAAATTCTTGAAATAATCTCCAAAGATGGCGCACTCATACTTGAGGGAGTGCTCAGCGATCCGGAAATCGAGCAGTTCCGCCAAGAAATGGATCCCTACATGGAAGCCACTGAAAATGGGCTGGACAGCTTTTCAGGGCATCAAACCACTCGAACCGGTTCATTAATCACACGTTCTGAGAGAGCTAGAGATATGGTCATGAACAAGACTGTAATCGACGCAGCTAATGCTTTTCTAGCACCCTTTTGTCAGCGAATTCAGCTACATTTGACCCAAATTATCAGATTGAAACCTGGCCAAGGAAAACAGGTTATCCACCGCGACCGGTGGGCGTGGGGAAAGTACATGCAAAACAATATTGAGCCACAATTTAATACGATCTGGGCCATAACCGACTTCACTGAAGAAAATGGCGCAACCCAAGTTGTACCCGGCAGCATAACTTGGCCCGATGATCGTAAAGCTACACCCGAAGAGATTTGCCAAGCAACGATGTCTGCTGGTTCCGTTTTACTTTATACCGGTGGTGTTTTTCACGGTGGCGGCGAGAACAGGTCAACCTTTGATCGTATCGGTGTCAATCTAACTTACACACTAGGTTGGCTTAGGCAGGAAGAAAACCAATACCTTTCATGTCCGCCGGAGCTGGCTCGAGAATTTTCTCGCGAACTGCAAGACATGATGGGTTACACCATGGGACAGTACGCAATGGGGTATTTTACGCCACCTGGGTCGCCCGGCGAACAACCCGAGTGCGTGAATCCGGCCTACGCAGTACGAGACGTAGAAGCAGGAACACTTGGGGGCGAAGATTTACTTGCGGCAACAATAGATTAGCAAGAAAAACTTGTGAGAACCCCATTAAAAACTGTGACAAACCATAAAACAGGGGGCAAAACCGATGAACGACGAACAGCAAATAAAAGATACGATCCAGACCTATTTTGAATGTATGTATGAGTCCAGCAAAGAAAAGACCCTCACTGCATTCCATCCAAATGCAAAAATAACCGGCTACCAGCCGGACGGCCTGCATCAAATGTCTGTCGATGAATTCGCTGATTTTGTGGCAAGCCAACAACCCTCTGCTAAAGAAAAGGGCGAGCCGGCGCGGCTTGATATCATTTCTCTGGATATCGCCGGTGATACTGCTGTTTCGCGTGTGCGTGACGACTACCTTGGCATGACGTTTCTGGACACACTGTCACTGCTCAAATCGGAAGGAAAGTGGCGCATTTATAACAAACTCTTCCATGTCGAAGCCAGTGTCGCGTAACCAACGACGCGCTATGGTACCGAACGCACGCCTGTTGTTCAGCGCATTACCAAGCTAACTTGGGCGTTGGATATTTGACCGTATTAGTTTACGCGCCAAGCCATTCCAAGAACGGCCAAACGCTAGCGTGGCACCACTTGCGCGGTGGCATGTAGCAAATCTAAGCATGAGGGCTTGTGAATCGTTTGAGCAACTCATGTCTATCGCACAATTAATGCAGTGCTTTCAGTTTTGCAGCTTCCAACGCATTGTAGCGGTAGAGCTTATCCATTGTATGATTTCCTGCTGTACGAGCGGCCCTATTTCTTAGCCATGCCTTTACGCCGGACAGATGGAACACCGTCGCGTTACGGCGCGAGCCGTTCTGAATGCTCGCTGTTCTATCGCGACGCAAGTCTTCATAACGTTGCAAGCCGGTGGGAATATCATCTGTTGAAACAAGGCATTCGGCAAGAACCGCCCCGTCTTCAATCGCCATTGCCGCACCTTGCGCCATAAATGGCAACGTTGGGTGACAGGCGTCGCCTAACAATGTCACGCTTCCTCGCCCCCACTTTTGCATCGGCTGCCGATCATACAAAGCCCACTTATACAAAGAGTCTTTGTTAGCCTTGTCAATCAACTGCTGAACATCTGAATGCCAACCGTTGAAGTCGGCCTTAAGCTCTTCGTAGTCTCCATGCTCAGTCCAAGACTCAACATCCCAGCCTGCTTTTTCTACCACACAAACGCAATTTACGTACTCTCCGCGACGCACGTAATAGTGTACAAAATGTTTGTTGGGCCCCCACCACGCGGTCGACATCGGCCGAATCAGTCCTCTTGGGAGACGCTCCACAGGCACCATCGCACGCCAAGCGACATTGCCTGTGTAGCGAGGATTTTGTTCTCCCCAAAGTCCGGTGCGTACAACAGAACGAATGCCGTCAGCACCAATCAAAAGATCACCTTTTCGTATGGTTTCTCCGACTCTTATCGTTACATCGCTGTCCTGTCCACTTTCCGTATCATGAAAGCTCTGCACGGCGGCGTTAACATGTAATTCAATCTCAGGTGATTTTGTCGCAGCATCGACAAGGATTCGAAGCAAATCACCTCTGTGAATATGATAGTAAGGCATACCGTATTTCTGCAAAGCGGTTTCACCCAACTTCGACTCGCTGATAACTTCACCGGTGCGCCAATGACGAAACTGACTACCCTCGGGTAAGAATGCTTTTGTCCGTAGTTGCTTTTCCAGCCCCAGATCATGCAAAACCCGACTACAATTCGGTGACAACTGGATTCCTGCGCCTACTTCGCCAAACTCGGAAGCCTGCTCAAAGACACTCACGTTAAAGCCGCGTTTCGCTAGGCACAGAGCCGCGGTAATCCCTCCGATACCACCACCGGCAATCAGAATATTCAAATAACACTCCTACACTAATTAAAAGTGAACCCGGGATAGCCAGCTTCTCTGGTTTCATTCAGTTTTTGCCGATAAGCCGGTGCACCGCCGAGATAAATCATATGCCTAAGGATATCGTGTCCTTCGACATTCGAGTTGTAACCCGTAAACCAGGATTTGGTGTTTGCAATCATTGAACCTTCATAGAAACTCTTTACATGCTCTAACCAATCATCCTCCGCAGTCTTTTCTGCTTCAACGCTGTTGTGACCGTTACGGTTTAGGAATTCAATAAACTCTGCTGCCCACTCGACCGCAGACTCAATCGCTGGCGGGAAATTCGTTGACACTGATGCCCCCTGCGGACCCGCGAGTGTAAACATATTAGGAAAATCCGCGACTTGTATCCCAAGATATGTCACAGGCCCTTCGTGCCACTTATCTCTCAGGGAAAGACCACCACGGCCTCGAATGTCAATCCGGTCAAACGCGCCGGTGATAGCATCAAATCCTGTGGCATAAACTATTACATCAAAAGCATGATGCTTTTCCGATGTCTGAATGCCATGTTTGTCAATAAACTCAATCGGCGTGTCATTGATATCAACCAAGTTCACATTATCGCGATTATAGGCTTCGTAATATCTCGTCTCCATCGGTACCCTGCGTGTACCAAAGCCATGATCTTTAGGTATCAATTTCTCCGCTACTGTTTGGTTTTGAACCCTCGACCGGATTTTGTCTGCGATAAAGTCGGAAAACTCCTTATTCGCCGACGCATCCATCAAGACGTCTCGAAAGTTACCTAACCATACTCCAAAACCGGGTGAGGCATAGAGTGACTCCCAGAACTTGAGACGCTCCTCATTAGGCACGCTATTCAATTCACGACGGTCTGGCCCATGCAAAAAACCATTGGGAGTTGAGTAGCACTGTGCAAATATTTCATCATACGAAGACTTAATCTCCGCCATCTGATCTTTTGTTATGGGACTATTATTTAGAGGTGCGCACCAATTGGGACGACGCTGAAATATGGTTAGCTCACCTACCTTGTCAGCGATTTCAGAAATCACCTGCACGCCGGTTGCCCCGGTTCCGATCACTGCCACCCGTTTCCCTTTCAGGTCTACCGTCTCTTTAGGCCAGTAGTATGTGTGAAACGCTTCGCCTTCAAAGCTCTCAACACCGGAAATTTTAGGGAGTGTAGAAGCAGATAGCATACCTATTGCTGTGCAAAGGTAAGTGGTCGAGAGACTCTCACCCGTTGCTAGACCAATTTGCCACTCATTTGCATTTTCATCGAAAATGGCTGTATCTACCTTGCACTCAAAATGCATATGATCACGCAGCTCGAACTTATCGACAACGTAGTTCAGATATCGAAGCGTCTCAGGTTGCGCTGCGAAATGCTCTGACCAGTCCCACTCTTGCAATAACTCCGGTGAGAAGGAGTAGCCATAGGTATAGCTCTCTGAATCGAACCTTGCGCCCGGATATCTGTTCCAGTGCCATGTTCCACCAGCGCCATCACCTGCTTCAACAAGTGTTACTTTCAAGCCCTGATTCAACATCTTATAAAGCATATAGATGCCGCATACACCGCCGCCGACAATGACAACATCCTGCTTTTCAGACGGCAATTTTACGGGCGATTTTTCTACCATTTCTACTCCCCTAGAATTGATTACCCGGAAGTAACCCTTCTTTAGTAAACTTCGTCCTCGAACGCCTTAAACGACACAACTTGCGAAAACCTGCTCAAATTTGCCCGGCGCTTAAATTCAATGCCATCAGGGAGCATCATGAAACAGCCGCTGGACCGCGGCGTCTAAATCCTCGGTTAACATCTTTCCTTTCAAGCCAATCGCGACAAGTTGGCTAACAGATTCCAACGTCTTTGCCCCAGCGGCCACCTCTTTTCGCTTGCCAACGACTTGTAACTCGAGGCGATAACCAAACGGGTCAACAAACACGCCTTTACAACGCAACACGCCTGGTCCAAGCGAATCCGCAAATGCTTCAAGGGACTCTCGGGATATACGTTTGTTGATACCATAGCTCCAACTGACATACTCCTCGTGCCCGTGCACCGATTCGTCAATCGGATTATCCCTGCGTTCAAGCTCAAAGAGAATAGCCTGCGGAATGTCACCTCTCACACAAGGTACTACAGGTATACCGTCTGTAAGCTCTGACAGCCAAGACAACCGCCTTTCCCTGATTTGCGGCTCAAGTAAGTCAACTTTATTGAGCAAAATCAGGTCAGCCGCTTTGAGTTGACGCTGAATGGTTTTTGCAACATATTTATCTGAGGCTTTTTCCTGCACAGTTTCGGCGTCGGCGACGACCACAATGTTTGCAAGCGCTAATACCTGGCCATTGCCGTACTGAGAGAGATTATTGACGTCGGCCACGCCACTCGCCTCGACGATAATATGTTCCGGCTGTGGGTTCAAATCAACCAAAGTATCAAGTGCTGCACTAAAACCATCTGTCAAAGTACAACAAACACACCCGTTCGCGAGATTAATTTGTGAGTCAATCTGAGACTCGATAAGTTGCGCATCAATATTAATATCACCAAAATCATTGACAAGTAACGCTATCCGAATCGGATCGGCGCTTTCGGTGTTACGCCGTAGAATCTGATTCAACAGTGTCGTCTTGCCTGCTCCGAGATAACCGCCTAAAACCGTAAACCCAATCATTGTTAGGTCGCAACCGCCGCCTTGTGCTTGTCACCGGCGAGAACCGTCCCCCAGACTTTGATATCACGGATATGCATCGGGTCGACGCTTAGCGGATCCTCTTCGAGAACGGCAAAATCTGCTTTCTTACCTGCTTCAAGCGACCCTATTTCGTCATCTAGGTGCATTTGGTAGGCGGCCGAGATAGTGACCGCTTTCAGCGCTTCATAGGGACTAATCTTTTCGACTTCGCCTAGTACACGGCCGCTTGGTGTTACGCGATTGACGACACACCACATGGTGTGCAGTGATCCCAGAGGTGTCACACCGGCATCCGAATGGATTGAAAAAGAAACACCTTCACGCAAGGCTGAAGCACAAGGCTCAATTGAGTTTGCGCGTTCCGGACCAACGGTAATGTCGTAGTGTTGATCTCCCCAATACCAAATATGGTTGGAGAAAAAGTTGGCACACAGACCCAGCTTTGACATTTTACGGAGCTGTGCCTGAGTCGTTAGTTGAGCATGGGTGATAGTATGCCGATGGTCTAACCACGGATCTTCACGAAGAATTTTTTCTACCGTGTCTATCGCTAACTGCTGGGTCAAATTTCCGTTGCAATGCATATGCACATTTAGGCTCGCGCGATGAAAAGGACGAAGCCAATCGGCGAACTGTTCCGGTACAGTGAGAAGCTGACCATGATCTTCACCACTAAAATAACCCGGCTCATCGATTAAGGCACTAAAGCCCTGAATAGAACCATCCAGTACAAATTTGACACCGGGAAAGCGTAGCTTTTCGGTCTGCTTTTCCTGCAGTTGAACAAACTGATCAGCAATCTCGTCAAAAGCTGCAGCCGAACCCGGCATCGCGGGGATGTTGTACTGCGCCACCCGAAGTGGATAGCTTTCATCACCAGTCACCTCCTGCCACATCGTGAGTGCTCTTGGCGAAAGAATTGATGCACCAGCCAGATCGGTGCAAGTTGTTATGCCGGCGTTACGTGCGAGGGCACCCAAGTCCCGAATGGCCTGTTCTGTGTGATTAACCATCTGCACGATACGATGACCGGTTTTGCAGGTCGACATTGCAGCAGGCTCACGCAATTCACCGTCCAACTCGCCATGCTCGTCACGACCGAGACCTTCAATGTTCATGCCTTTGGTCACATTGTTTTCTGCCAGCATCGCGGTGTTTACAGTTGCCAAGTGACCACTGGCATGCTGCAAGTAAATGGGTCGGGTTTTTGAAACTTTATCCAGCTCATGCCGGGTAAGCCTCGCCTGATCGGGAAAATAAATAGGATCAAAACCAACAGCTACTAGCGGCTGATCTGGATCCTCCAGCTCTGATTCCGCGAGAGTCATTGCATCGACTAGCGCTTCATAACTTTGAATACCCGGGGCTGTAGAACCATCCGGCAGCTTCCTCTCAAAGTAGCCCATATACGGCAAAAGCATCATGCCACCAGCCATAACATGGGCATGTGCTTCGACAAAACCCGGCACGATGACCTGATCAGCGAAACTCATGTCGAGTTCATAGTCCCCCCAACCAGCAACTTCTTGCAGAGAACCTACCCCAAGAATAAGTCCATCGCGAACAGCGACATGTGTTCCCTCGGGATTTGAAGGATTCATCGTAATTATTTTCTGAGCCTGAAAGATAGTGATGCTCACGAGGTATTCCTTCTTTATTTGGCAGCGATGCACCAGATTATGTCATCGTTGCGCAAGGCTCAAGCCTACCCTGTTAGTAACCCCATTTAACGCGGACAAGCAACATTACTTAAGCATACGCTTTTTGACTCAAATCACATCTTTCAGCTGACTTAAATCATCGGTCGAACGCTTCACTAGGAGCGCGCCTTGCAATGTCTTGAAAACTCATCGCACTGTAACCGGGTTTCATCCTTAAATTAAGCGACACGAAGGAAGTCGGTAAAACCAATTCATGTTTCCGATTCAGTCAGAAGCAAACAGCGTGATGTAGGAAAAATGCGCGGCAGCCATGCGCTTGTGCTTCGCCAGACTCTACTCGCCTTTGCTGGCTCGTTTATTCCAGCCTATTGGTACCTGCCTTAACCAGATTTCACAATTAGCCGCAGGCAACGTGGGTGCACAGGGGCGCGCTAGCTAATCAGGCAACCCGAGCACTCGCTTCGCGATAATATTCAATTGGACTTCTTTGGTACCACCGGCGATTGTCAGGGACTTTTGGTACAACCACTTTTTCAAAAATCCCAGTTGCTTGGGGTTTGCAGTCTCTTCGTCCCAGAGCAGCCCTTGGCTTCCCATGGCCGCGACGAGCAATTCATCTCCGTCCTGAATGTTGAGGGCGTTGGTTAGCTTAACTGCGGAGGAGGTGAACCCCGGTGCATGTGATTGAGACTCCTCAATGGCCCTACGTTGCGTTAGTCTTTGAGAATGGGAATTCATTTCAAATGTCGTCAACCACTCCCTCAGTTGCGCATCGGAGAGTTTCCCGGCTGAAACACCCACATAATCCTTCACCAGGTCTGGCATTTTACTGGTTTCGACACGTCCACCCTGTGAACCCGAGATATTGATTCCAGCATGAGTGGAACGTTCAAACTGGAGTAATCGTTTGCCCACAGTCCAGCCGTGGTCAACACCACCGAGTAAATCTTCTTTGGGCACGATAGCATCTTCAAAATAGGTCTCGCAGAACGGCGAGGCACCGGAGATTAGCTGAATCGGAGAAACCCTGACCCCGGTTTGGCTCATGTCGACCAAAACGAGGCTGATGCCGTCATGTTTAGGTTTATCCGGCGATGTTCGTACCAAGGCAAAAATATAATCACAATCTTTCGCGTCGCTAGTCCACGTTTTTGATCCATTGATTATGTAACTATCACCGTCCAATACGGCTTTAGTACTCAGATTAGCAAGGTCTGAACCAGCGCCCGGCTCTGAATAACCCATCGCCCACGCCCCTTCACCTCTTGCACATCGAGGCAACCATTTGGCTTTTTGCTCATCGGTGCCGAATTCCAAAATGGTTGGTCCGATGTAGTTCACGCCTCGACCTGTCAACGGCGTTCTGGCACCAATACGCGTCAGTTCCTCGATCAGAACTTTATATTCCTCCCTGCCGACCGCAGCACCGCCATATTCTTTTGGCCAAGTAGGCACTGTCCAGCCTTTATCCGCCATACGCTCGAGCCAAAGCCGGGTATCTGTCTCCAGCTCAATCTTTGAACTGCCAAGAGGTATGTATCCCGGGCCACGGGCACCTTCCGGACAATTTTCTTCAATCCAGTTTCTCGTTTCCGCACGAAACACTTCCAAATCGCTCACAGTGCACTCCAATCTAAATGCTTTTATCTCGTATCTTTCGGATGTTAACGTGACTCACCCACAAAAGGCGAGGACCCACATGGTATACGAACACATTCAGTATCAGATCAGTGATCATATTGCGACAATCACTTTAAATCGGCCCGACAGACTCAACGCTTTAACTTCCCTGATGCGCAAAGAATTTCTTGATGCCATGGTGCTGAGCGATGAAGATTCTGATGTACGTGTGATCATCATCACTGGAGCCGGCAGAGGTTTTTGCTCTGGTGGAGATTTGAAAGCCATGAATAACGCATCCTCCTCGGACAGAAGCAATGCTTTAAGTGAGAGGGTGACCCCCATCAGAGACAAGGTAGTGCTTGCCATGAGGAATGCGAACAAACCGGTGATAGCTGCGGTTAACGGTGCTGCCGCCGGCGCAGGCATGAACATTGCGCTTGCTTGTGACATTCGTATCGCATCCAACACCGCACGTTTTGGACAAACTTTTTCGAGACGCGGGCTACACCCAGATTGGGGCGGCACATATTTTTTGCCGCGCATTGTTGGTATGGCAAAAGCATGTGAATTAATTTGGTCAGGCAGAATGATCGATGGTGCAGAGGCGCTTTCGCTCGGCATCGTCTCGGAGCTTACGGAACCGGAAAAATTAATGGACAGGACGCTCGCTATGGCAAAGACCTTCGCAGAGGGGCCGCCTATTGCAATCCAGTTGGCGAAGCGAGCCATGTACAAGGCCCAGAATACCGATTTAAGAGAGGCGCTTGAGTTTGAAACTTTTGCGCAAAATCTTGCTCAGGGTACAGATGATGCGAAGGAAGGTATTCGAGCGTTCGTCGAGAAGCGCGAACCTGAATTTAAGGGTAGCTAGGGTTGCCGTATTCAGATGCTTGCAGGCGCACCCGCGTTGCAAATTACCGTTTGTCATAAAAGTGGTGTGACCGTCGCGAACGACACTAAATTGCGTAACATCGTATCTTTCCAAAGACCCGAAGTCTTGAAAACAGGAGCTGCCAAGCGTTAGCATTATCTATTGCTATCGGCGAGACACACATATGAGTGACGCAATCAGACACAGCCAAGAAGACATAGAGCTCTGGCGACGCGAGGGTTTTGCGATCATGCCTGAGTTTTTCTCGGGGGAGGAAATCAAACCCATCATCGCTGACTACGAACAGATCTACGGGCATCCCAACAACATAGCCAACAGCGCGACGCAAGCGACAAAAGGTGAAGAGAAAAACCCATTAGGTGAATTTAGCCGCGATCAATTTCAAAACATAGACAGCTTCCCCTATGACGGCTCACCGGAAATGATGATGCTCTCGCTGCATCCATCGCTCATTGCCTTTGCTCGAGACGCGCTTGGTGTGCAAAAAGTGCAGCTGTATCAATCCCACACTTGGGCCAAATTTACTGGCCTTACAGATTATGAACAACCTTTCCATTGTGACTTCGGCAATCACACACTCACCATACCATCCGATAAGGTAGCTGAGCGCGCGATTGATATTATCGTCTACTTTACAGATGTTACGAAAGCACACGGTGCCCTTCACTACGTCAACAAAACCGACAGCGACGCGCTACTGCGACCGGGAGCAATCGCCGCACCAAAGGATGAAGAGCAACTGGCTTTGCGTAGCAAAGAAAAAGCCGTTACCTGCAAGGCAGGCTCTTTCGTCGCACACGGCATTGATACCTTTCACCGGGGTACTAATCTCACGATCAAAAATGGTTGCCGCTATTCCATGACAATAGGGTACAAAGCAACTGGTAATGACAAAGTCAGCTACCACGTTTGGCAAGCCGCTATGGGACGCAACTGGGCACCCATTTTCGAACTGGCCTCACCAGAGCAACTGGAGTGCTTAGGCATACCATTACCAGGAGATTCTCACTGGACGAGTAGAACACTAAAACTAACCCAGTCGCGATGGCCTAACTGGAACATGGCACCTTACTTTGAGCAAGCACCCAAGCATCAGTAACCGGTCATTTCCAAGTAACCCTCGCCCACAGTCGACCCCGTTTGGGGATCAATGACCTTCACCGGTCCCTCCCAGTAGGGAAATGTCGTATTGAGCCAATGATCAGGTTCTGGCGCGTCAATTATCCATCGCTTGTCTTTACCCGGCAATTCAAGCCGCCAGCGCAATGGCAGGTTTCGAGACATCAGCTTTCCGGTTTTCACTTCAACCTGTTCGATCGGCTCAAACAAAATATCAACCGCACGGAGTGTTTCAGCCTCACCGTTGCGCTTAACGACTGTACCACTGTACCAATCGTTGCCGCTCGTCTGCCGCAGGCGATACACCATCACGGCTTCTCCGTCATCTAGATGAATCGAAAGCCAATCCCAACCGGGTTGATCGCTTGCGAGAGGCTGGGAACTCCACTCTCTGTCTAGCCAAGCTTTGCCGGTCAACTTAACGTCTGAACCACCTTCTTTCAGAGACCCCACGACACTGATATGAGGCTGGCTATAGTAATAACTGGCCTGTCCTTTTTCGGACTTTTGGCTGAACCCGTTTTCTCCTTGCAACACCCAGGGAGTCACAGCATCCAGAGCAAGCTCGACGTGCTTACCCCGTACATTAAATGTTAGCGAACCAGGCACCGGCGCATCGGACTTACCCAATAAAGACCAGTTATCCAGCCAACCTAAAAAGACGCCGTTCGAAGTCTTTCGTACGCCCGCCTGACCTATACCCCCACGCGCAAACCTTTCTTCATACTCGTGACCCTCTGGGGTGCTTATTGCTGCATGAGCCATCCAGATCTGGTTACTTGACCAGCCGGTACCAGTCTCTTCCGGACTCATCGATTGTCTGAACAGAGTCCAATGAACACCATATTCACCCCCGACATTATCTGTTAGATTTGCGGTTAGATACCACCATTCAATTTTGAACTCAGCATGAGGCAAGTGATCCCGTGGAAACTGCATGTTTTTGCCCGGCACAACTGCGGCGTAACCCGCCGGACTACTCCTGAGCAACTGGTAGTTGTCCGCAGCAAACAAATCAGCAAGTGCACAACACATCATCAAAAGGAAAGACACCTGCGCATACTTCATAAGCCAACACCACCAAGTTGTTTTAGCGCCACCGGCAACCTTCTGCGAACCTGCAACGCAACAAACGCCAATGCACTAGCCACAACCAGCAACGTGACTAAACAAAGTTGCATAATAGGCGTCCAAGACCAGACAAGCGGCATTGTCCAACCAAAAGCAACAACATTCAGCTTATAGACCAGCATCCATGAAAGCACCCATCCCAACGGTACCGCCAGTAAACCGGTAACCAGCACCATCAGGAGCAATGGAAATGCGACCAGCTTTAACCATTCCGGAAAAGTCACACCCAAAGAGTACCAATGGGCATACTCGGGTAAACGCTGCTGATGAACAGCGAGAAGTGCTGCTAACAGCGCAACGCCCGCGACGACCAATGTAAGCGTGTTAAGCGCCGCCGTTATCTGGAATGTTCTGTCAAAAATTTCGAGGGATACACGTTTGATGTCTGCTTGTCTGATCCATTCTCCCGAACCAACACCCTTCGCAATCAAGGTTTGTTCCGCAACGTCAAGCATGCCGGGCGCAATCCAGAGGGCAAGCCCTTCCGAACGTACATCTTGCCATCGTTGCGTCACTATTGGGGACGGCAAATAGAAACGATAATAAGGTGTGCCGTAGTCGTGAAAAAAACCAATAATCCGATAATCGAATGTCTTTCCGTTAGACTCAAGTTTAACAATATCTCCGAGTGCCACCTGCCCTAAATGTTTTACCTGTTCATTCGCCAGTATCGGTTGCGGGTCAACGGTTATACCCGGCTGCTTCAAAATTTCGTCTGATAACTGTTCGGGGAGTTGCATATCAACAATATCTGGCGCGTTGACATCAACGCCTTGCACCATAGCAGGTCTGCCTTGCCATCTGGTCGACACGCCAATCCGGTGATGACTTGCAATTAGCCATTGCGGCTCGTCGGCATCAACTAATGTGTTGATATCGCCGGCCGTAGTTTGGACATAGATATCTGCCGAGAGTCGAATTTCTAACCAGTTAGACAGTGCGTCACGAAAGGAGCTTACGAGAGTTGTGACTCCGATGTTGGCTGTTAGTGTCAGCAAAAGCGCCATCAAAGCAACTCTCAGTTGCGGTAGCTGGGCAAAAGCATCACTCGATGCCCAGCGCAACTTCCAATTGTGCTCCGATAACCCATTCAATACCGTTGAGTTAACAAACTGAATCAAAACAGGCAGCACCAACGCCGCCGCGAAGAGAATAAAAGTGAGCACGACGAAGCCATCAACAACCGTTTCGATCCAATAAAAGCCAACGAGCGCGAGCGCGAAAAGTGGCAGCGAGCTCAGCATCATCATGAAACGTGCGCGCTCATCTTGCTGCCACATCAGAGATTCCGATCGCCCTTCAATCACATTCATTTTCAATCTATTCCAGAGCGGACCAGCCAGCGCCAACACTAACCCTAACAACGTCATCAGCCACGCTAAAAGCATTTGCTCTGGACCAAGTTCAATATCAGATTCAACGATTGCACCATAAAGCGACTGTAAAGTGCCTGCGACAGTTGGCAACAAAACACCACTCAACACATAACCGACCAACAACCCTCCTAAGGTACCTAGGACACTCCAGACAATGGTTTCCAAAATAATTGCGGTACCGATCAGCGGCACGCTCGCCCCCATTTCTCTCAGCGTGTTGAATGTTCCTTGTCTTGACAACAGCGAGAAGCGAACGGCATTGAAAACGATGAACAGTCCAACAGCGAATGACAATAACCCCATCGCAGCCAAATGCGTGTGCAAACTCGCGGTTAGCTGGGTCAAGTCCAATACCTGCTGGTTCTTCACCAACCTGAGGTTTGCGGGCAATGTATTCACGAGCCTTGCCCGAGTGCTATCGTCTAAGGACGTCACCGCCAGATAACTCAGTTTTTCCTCTGCCAGGACAGAGAACGCAGCACCTATGTCCATGAACGCCCTGAAACCCTGCTGACTCTGAGACTGAATTAGTGCTGGCGGCATTTTTCGACCATTGGACAATGCAATTTCATCACCTGGCAGAACGTTCAAGCGTTCTGCTAATTCCGCCGAGAACCAGCTCTGATAACCCGGCTGAATAAAGGGAAGCCAACTATTGCCCGCGAGTGGACTGTTCACCATGTCACCGCTGCCATATGCAGCAAGCGGGAGCGCTAACAGATCTGTCGCAATAATCGGTATCAACTCGCCTGAAGTGGTAAGCACTCGAGATTCAACTACAGGGTACACTTGAGTAAATCCCTGAAGTCGAAGACCGATGTACTCCTCAACGGTGATGCCATTGCCGGCGGGATTTCGGATCCAATAGGCAGATTCAGCCCCTAGCAACTGATCAGCTTCACCATAACTGGCCCTCGCATGGTCATTAATCAACTGCACTGAAGACCAAAGGGCAACGCCAGTCAGCAAGCCAATTGCCATAAATGCGGTCTGTCCGGGATGCCGGCGATAGTGACTTAACAGTGTCAGCAAAATCCACGTCAACTGGCGCAATTTTTCTGGCATCTTCATTTAGGTTTCAAGTGAACTGGTCAAGCTTCTGGACAAACGTCCGCCGCTCAACTGCCACCTATGATCCATATAGGCGGCCATTTCATGACTATGGGTCACAATTAACAAACCGCTGCCGGTTTCTCTGGTTAATTCGAGCAGCAATTGAATAACTGATCTGCTCGTCTCCCCGTCAAGATTGCCAGTGGGCTCGTCCGCTAGCACGAGGTTCGGTCGATGCAACAGTGCTCGAGCTATGGCCACCCGTTGTTGCTGACCGCCGGACAACTGATGCGGCAACCGCTTGCCAAGCGCACTTAACCCGAGTCGAGTTATCAAATAAGCCAACAACTCCTGATCAACGGTCCCCGCTAGACGAGACTGCAATTGAATGTTGTCCATGACATCCAGCGTCGGTATCAGATGAAATTGCTGAAAAATCAGACTCAAATCAGATCTTCTCAGGGCATTCCATTGCTTATTGTTGAAAGACGAAACGAGTGCGCCGTCGAGTAGAATGCTCCCTGAATCGGGCTTATCCAATCCCGCAATTAAATGCAAAAGCGTGCTTTTACCGCTGCCACTCTCACCCAGCAGTGCCGCCGATGCCCCTGACGGCAGGTCAAAGTTGATCTGGTCGAGGACGTTAACTTTACCGTCAGGTTGACTGAATGTTTTGCTTACCTTCACTATCTCAAGCATATTTATCTCATGCATGCTTCGCTCAAACGGATAAAACTTAGCTTTAGCCTATCTCTTTCGAACAGCTCGTCTTTAATACACTGGAAACTCGCGCTCTCAGTACTGACATAAACCTTCCATTAAAGAATTAATCGACGGATTATTTTCACTCAAACGTAAACATTACGAACATAGACAGGAAGACCCAAAATTGATAATTTTCGTTCTTGCCCAAAGTCTCTTTATTCGTATTGCTAGCGCTGGACAATTATATCAGGAACCGTAACCTTTCCATGTGTTATCGACCTAAGTAAGTTTAAATTCGGGAGAATCCAAACATGAAGCACTACGCAGTTTTACTCGTCACTTTATTGCTCATCTTATTGACGACACATCTGCCAACAGCTAATGGCGCCGAGATGCACCCAAAAGTTACCGCCGCGCTTGCTTGGGAAGTACCCGCAAATGAGTGTGGTCAACAACCCGCGCTTGCAAAAGGCGGTAGTGATCGCGATGAGAACATTAGTGGATTCGAGGTTCAACGATCGTACGATCTCGATTCCAACACGCTGAATAGGTACAAACGAAGACAGAATCGTTGGCTAAAATGCATGACAAAATACAATCAGGGCATTGTTAATAGTATAGAAACTCTTCGTAACAGCGCCCAGTATGGGCTGACGGAAGCGCAGGCAAAAATCATTTTACAAAAAATGGTCGATGCTCAAGCGGTTCTCACAGCACAGCGCCCTGCCTCTTGATCAAAGTGAGTCAGCTGCACAATGTTATTTTGAAAAAGCACTTGTCGGTAGCATCAGGTCCGCTTCACCACTAGATCTGACAGCGGTGAAATAGCTGGCACTTCTCGGTAACACGTGTGATGCAAAAAAGCGGCAGGTGATAATTTTGGATCTATAAAAATCTGGATCATTGTTTATTTTTTCCAACGAAATAACGGCCGACTTCGCCAACAACCAACCCGCGATACACGTGCCTGCGCCCATCAAATAATTAAACGCTGCGGTACTCGTCAATACCGGGTCTTCTTTTCCTTGCCTGATAAGCCATTCGGTGACCTGTTCCAGCTCAACAATTGAGGACTCCAGTGCAGTAACAACGTTTACTAACGCATCATGTTCTTTTGCACTAACTAAGGTTGAGCGGACATCTACGAGCAGTCTTGCCAGTTCGCGAGCTCCGTCGCGAAGCACCTTGCGGCCAATAAAATCATTCGCCTGAATGCCTGTCGTGCCTTCGTAGATTGTGGTGATTCTCGCGTCACGCATCAACTGAGCCGCACCCGTCTCTTCTATGTAACCCATGCCGCCATGAACTTGAACTCCGAGCGACGTGACCTCCTGCGACACTTCGGTTGACCACGCTTTTGCGATCGGGGTTAGCAACTCTGCTCTCGCCAGCGCCGCCTCAGCGCCTGCATCACTTCCTCCATGCCCTAAATCAAAATTCACCGCGGTAAGATAACAAAGCGCTCGGGAACCTTCCGTGAGCGAGCGCATTAACATCAGCATTCTTTTTACGTCTGGGTGATCAATAATCGGTGAGTTCTTCGAAACCTCTGTGTTCTGATCGGAAACGGGCGGTTTCCCCTGCACGCGATCGCTCGCATAACTAACCGCCTGTTGATAGGCTCTATCCGACAACGCCACTCCCTCAACACCAACGTTAAGCCTGGCGTGATTCATCATCGTGAACATGTAAGACAAACCCATGTTTTCCTCACCGACGAGAAAACCTACAGCACCAGCGCTGTTTTCACCATAGCTCATGACACAGGTCGGACTACCGTGAATACCAATTTTATGCTCCACTGAGAGTGCGTAAACGTCATTATGCGCACCCGGTTCACCAGATTCTTCAACCAGAAATTTAGGTACAACGAAGAGAGATATGCCCCGAACACCCTCTGGCGCCCCTTCGACTCGCGCCAAAACCAGATGAATTATATTTTCAGTCATCTGATGATCACCCCAAGTGATAAATATCTTTGTACCACTGATGAGATAGTGATCGTCAGCCGGAACAGCTTTAGTTCTAATGGATGCCAGGTCCGAGCCCGCTTGAGATTCGGTTAGGTTCATCGTGCCAGTCCACTCGCCGCTAACCATCTTTGCGAGATACGTATCGCGCAGTTGGTCACTGGCGTGGGACTGTAAGGCTTCGATCGCGCCTTGACCTAACATTGGGCACAGAGCAAAACTCAGGTTAGCCGCGGACCACATCTCCATCGCAGCGATACCGATACTTTCAGGCAACCCCATGCCACCGTACTCGGGATTACATGGAAGCGCTGTCCAGCCGCCCTCAATGAACTTTTGATAGGCCTCAGAAAATCCGCTCGTTTCACGCACGTGCTTATCGACAATCGTCGAGCCAATTAAATCGCCTACGGTGTTGAGCGGATCAAGCACACCACTCGCGAACTTTGCCCCTTCTTCCAAGATCGAAGCAATGAGATCGGCGTTACTTTCGGCAAAACGCGCCTGATTGTAAACGCGATTAATATCGGCAACTTCGTTTAATACAAAATTGATTTCTTTTAGTGGGGCTGCGTAGTTGGACAAAGTTCTCTCTCTGGCATTATCGGATTAAAACTAAATTTGTTGGGCGCGCTATGTCATTGTAGTCAAAAGGTAAGAAAGTATAACATTTGATTAAACCCTACTTGAGTTAGATCTATGTATTCTACGTTGGTTAAGCTTTTTTCGTTTCGCTGTTTGCTTCTTTTTTTCTTAATCGGGCATTCCGGCAACTTACTTGCAGAAATCAGGGACTTCGCTGAATTCACGGAGAAACTGACGCAAAAAGCGGGTTTCCGTAACATTTTAACCAACGGCATTACCGGCAGCGTTTATCTGGAGCTCCCGGTTCGCCCCAGCAATGCGGATGGCACAAGAAGTCAGGAGGACAACCGCTTTATTTTTCAAACCAGCTTAGCGCGAGGTATCGGATCAAACGATATTGGCCTTGACCGCGGGCAACTTGGTGAAACGAGGCTCGTCAGCTTCGAACGCTTCGGCGAGAAAGCGCTATTAGTGGCGCACAACACCCGGTATCGTGCCCTAGCCCAAAACCCAGCCGAAAAACAGGCGGTGACTGAAGCTTTCGCTAAATCGGTCATATGGGGTTTCAAAGTCGTCGCTAGCGATGAAAATAGATATCTGATCGACTACACCGACTTTCTGCTTTCCGATATTTACCACGTCAGCGAGAAACTCAAGCAACGAAATCAGGGCAGCTTCAAAGTTGATGCATCAAGGTCTGCGCCATATCATCCAATGATTAAAGGATTCCCCGATAACATTGAGCTTGAGGGGCTGATCACCCTCACAGGGAAAGACGTCGGGCGCGAGTTGAACACAGTTTCACCCGATGCACACGCGGTAACTGTACATATTCACCACTCACTTATCCGGTTACCGAAGCCCGGTTTTACGCCACGCGCCTTCCATCCCTCAAGTGGTTATGGAGCATTCATTTACGATGATTATTCAGCCCCCATTGACGAGGATATGACGCAACGCATTATTCGACGACACAGATTAAAAAGCGGAGAAAAACTGACTTACTATTTTGACCCGGGCGTGCCTGAGCCAGTGCGCTCAGCTCTGATGGAGGGCGCAAGTTGGTGGAATCAGGCGTTTGAGGCTGCCGGGTTTGATCAAGGCTTCGAGGTCAAGCTGCTACCGAAACACGCTGACCCTATGGATGTTCGTTATAACATTGTCCAATGGGTCCACAGAAGCACCCGAGGCTGGTCTTACGGCGCTTCCATTGTCGACCCGCGAAATGGAGAAATTCTCAAAGGAAAAATCACACTCGGTTCGCTACGAATCAGACAAGATCTATTAATTGCCCAGGGATTATTGTCACCGTTTAAATCTACGCTCTCGAATGCAGAGGCAACCTCAGAAATCAAAGCGATGGCACTGGCAAGAATCAGGCAGCTCGCAGCGCACGAGATCGGCCACACGCTCGGACTCGCACACAATTATGCAGCAAGCACGACTAACCGAGCATCAGTTATGGATTATCCGCATCCTTTGTTGGCACTAGATCAAGGTGAGGAAAACAGTCACAGCATTGATTTGTCCAACGCCTACGCAACCGGCATTGGCACCTGGGATAAACATGCAATTACCTATGGCTACAAAATTGTTCCCTCAGATTCTGAACAAAGCTTTCTTGCGCGGCACATCGCCGATGGCAAAGATCGAGGCTTATCGTTTATTTCAGACAGAGACGCCCGCGCCACCGGTGGCGCTCACCCAAACGCACACCTTTGGGATTCCGGTGAAAATATTATTACTGAGCTTGAAAAAACGCTCCGAATACGAAAAGTGGCCTTGAATAGAATGGGACAGGACTCCCTTCCCGTTGGCGCACCGTTCTCAGAACTGGCGGACATCCTAGTTCCGATTTATTACCTACACCGATATCAAGCAGAAGCGGTCGTAAAACTGATTGGTGGTGTTAACTACGATTACACGCTCAAAGGAGTAACACAGTACGCGGGAATTTCGCCTGTAAGTTCCGATCAACAAAACAGTGCGCTGACAGTGATGCTGCTTACGCTGGATCCTTCAACGCTCACTCCGCCCGCCAGTCTCGTGAAGTTAATCGCTCCCAAACCTCTGGGCTACAGACTGGACAGAGAGAATGCACCTGGGCTTACGGCCCCGGTATTTGATCCGGTAACAGCCGCCGAGGCGGTTGCGGAAGAAACCCTGAAATTATTGTTTAACCCTCAACGGTTGGCCCGCCTCGAGCAACAGCACGCCATCAACAAAAATATCGCTGGCGTGGAAGATGTCATTCAAAGCTTATTGTCCGCAACGGTCTTTTCAAAACAACGCAATGGACTTGAAGCGGAAATACAAAAAAGAATCAATCTGCTGGTGGTAGAAAACTTACTAATCATTGCAACTGCACCGACCCATGCACCTGAGGTTAACGCCATTGCTTTGCAGGCTATCAAGGGATTGGCGGGGCCGCTGGCAAAAAGCAAAACTGCTTCAAGACAGTACCTTGCTCATTTGATTGATCAAACACTAAAAAATGGCCAGTTTACGAGAAGGCAAACCGTCGCAAACCTACCACCCGGCTCTCCCATCTAGCGCTAGGTTACTGGTCCTTCGATTTAGCTTCTCCGTCATGAGGTTTGTCCGCGATGTCATCAACTGCCTCGGGCACAGTATCGGGTTGTAGGTCACGTGCCTCTGACCACTCACCGCCATGCTCTTCATCTGGCCATGGTGAAAAAGGGAAAGGTCTAAATTCGGAATTAAATGTTTGAAACTCCAGTATATCGAACATAAAAACACTAAGATTTTTACCAAATCGAAGTAACGATTCATTCACTTTTCCGGTCACCAACAGGGCAACAAACTGAAAAATTGCCAGCAACACAATAATCGCTTCCGCAAGGCTATAAGCGATAGCAAACAAAACCATGTAAAAAGCTCGAATCCAGATCTCACTTCTCACCAAATTTTCTCTTGTTTCCTCTTTCATTTTTTCTCCTTGAAACTTATTTACTTTGTCCTACGAGTACTGCCCTACAAGCATTATCCTACAAGTACCACCCTACAAGTACTGACGAGCAAGATTGATACCAACTTAGAAATCTCAACAAAATCAATGAGATAAAGCTCTGCTCGCAGTGCGGTACCGCATTCACCCCGTTTTGCTCACCAAAAAGTAGCCAATTTGACAAAATTTTATTTGGGAATTTTGTCCCAAATAATTGACAAATATCATATTTGGGATATATTTCCCAAATATGAACAAAACACTTTCTCTCGCAATTCTTAAGCTGCTCCGGCCGCTAGTGCGCGTATTGCTGCAAAATGGTGTCTCCTATGGCGAGTTCACAGAACTGGCAAAACAAAGTTTTGTACTAACTGCGGACCTCGATTATCAACCTGAGTCCCGCAAGCAATCAGTATCGCGCATCGCGATGATGACAGGTATTACCCGCAAGGAAGTCAGTCGTATACGCGAGCAACAACTGGCCACACAAATTCAGGAGACTCCTGATCCCCTGTCTCAGCCATTGTCTCCTGAGCCCTATAATCGGCGCACTCGAATTATCAGTGGCTGGAATAGAGACAATATTTATCTAGATAACGACGGCAAGCCCCGTACGCTTCCGCTTGAAGCGGAAACCGGCAGTTTTGCCGAGTTAGTCAAAAAATACAGTGGCGACATACCCGTGCGAGCCGCGCTGGATGAACTCGTCAGGGTGGGTGCGGTCACGATCCCAAAAACCGGGTATGTACGACTGAGTACCCAGGGCGCCTACGTACCCAATAAAAGTCAGGATGCAAAAATCGAGATCCTCGGCAACAGTGTTGCTGATTTGCTAGGAACAATTGAACACAACCTAGTTGCAACGTCAGGCACCACACATCTACAACTCACCACAGCTTACGACAACCTGCCTCGGTCGGCGGTGGACGCTTTTAAGCAACTCAGTCGCAAAGACGCCAAAGCATTGCTTGCTAATATGGATCGTTGGTTAGCGCAACGTGACCGCGATGCAAGCGATGAAAGTCAAGCGCCTTATCAAGATGGTCGAATGCGTCTAGGCATCGGCATCTATTACATTGAAGAAGATATGACAAGCGAGAAATAGATATGAAAACTCAGCACCTCTTAATTTGCCTATTAGCTACAACGCTCCTTGGATGCGCTGAGGGTGGCACAGGTGGCACGGGGGCCATTATCACAGCACAACCAACGTCAAACACAGTTTTTGGTAACGCAAGTAAAGGACCGCTGCAAAATGGTTCAACTGTTAGCGTAAGCCGTCTCAATACGGATGGGTCGGTTGCCTCAACGCTGACACAAGCAAATATTTCGAGCGATGCTGGTGAGTTCACCTTTGATATAGATGACCGTGAAGGTCGTGTCATCATAGAAACGACGGGACAGTATTTCAGTGAGGTCACTGGCGAATACCAGAGCGACATCACGCTCTCAGCTATCGTCGAAATCAATGGCGACAATGAATCACACAATACCAACTTATTGACTACGCTCACTCGCCCACGAATTCAAGCTCTGATGAATGAAGGTATGAACATCACAGCGGCTATTTCAACAGCAGAATCAGAGCTGCTTGTCGCGTTCTTGCCGTTGTTACCCGCCGCGGACTTGCCCTCACGATTTGCCGGCTCTCTCGTAATAAGCAGGCAGCAGGAAAATTCAGATCTGGATAGCAATGCTTATCTCCTTGCGCTTTCGAGTGTATTCGATCAGTTAGCGCAGACCCGAGCACTTGCCAACAATAATTCAGCAGCGACAAACATGCGTCAGTTTATCGAATCGGTCGCTAATGATTTCGCGATAAACGGCGAGTTATCTAACAATACGATGATCAATGAACTGATCAGCGCAATGGAAGAATTGAATCCAGATCAAGTGTTGTTAAACCTCTTTCGCCTCGATTCTGAACTGCAATCACTTGCCATCGCATCCTCACTAAGCGCCTGTGAAGTTTTATTGGGAGAGCTGAACTGTGCAGACGATAGCGCACAAAATCAGAATATTACTTCTGTTATCGCGAACCTGAACAAATTTCTGGATACAGACAGGGACGGCACAGTTAACAGCGAGGATACCGATGATGACAACGACGGTATACTGGATACTGAAGATACGCGACCCTACAGTGAGCGTTCGCTCGTACCTGTGGGCTCAGCAGCAGTTTTCGAATCCTACATCAAGAACGGACTTTCTGAATGGGCCGGGCTGAAATCTACAACTGCCGTAAGTCGACTTGAAGCATCCTCGGTAGATGATGCAATTGCTGTATCCTCTCCCGAAAATTTTTCCGAAATCAATATACAGGTTGCCGGAGTCGACGAGGCAGATTTAACGAGGTTCGACGGAAGTTATTTCTACGCCGCCCGGGAAAACCAGGTTTCCGTGTTGGCCGCAGATAACGATACGCCATCGACCAGTCTCATCAACACGATCATATTAAATGACAGCGCACGCATTAGCGGTTTGTATTTGGTAGAGGACGACGCGTCTGACAAGCGACTGGCCATGCTAGCCAACGATTATCAGTATCAATGGCGACCTGACGAGGTTGTACCATGGTACTGGACCAACGGCACAACAAAATTGAGTCTCTACAATGTAGAGCAACCGGAGTTTGCCACAGAAGTCACTACACTGAACATTGAGGGATACTTAATTGATTCTCGACGTATCGGAAACCTGCTTTATCTCATCACACGATCAACGCCGACTCTTGATGCGTTTATACCCTATCCTGCCAATGCTGAGGAAAGGAACAGCAATCAAGAAGCGATCAACAATGCAGACATCAATGATTTGTTGCCAAAATATACTAACGGAGCAGGCGTAATTAAAAACCTGGTGAATGTGCAGGACTGTCTGGTCCCCAATGCTGAAAGCTCAAGTCTCAGAAGTCCAAGCCTCGTCACGGTTACGGCGATCAATCTACAAGATGCATCAGATATCAATTCCGTCTGCATGGCTGAGACGATATTTGCAACGTATGTATCGATCGACTCGATGTACCTTGTATCCAACCAGTACGACAGTTCCCAGATAATCGGTTTTCTTGAAGGGGTTGAGGTCATCGACATTCACAAGTTCTCATTCACAGATCTGGGCCCTGTCTATACCGGCAGCGGGCGAGTGAACGGCGGATTTAGCACCGGTAACCCGGCTTATCGAATGGGAGAACACAACGGCAGGCTCGCGGTAATTACCTCGGAAACCTTTAACTCAGGCCACAAAATAACACTGCTCGAACAAGGCGAAAATTATGACTTGGTCGAAGTCGGTCAACTACCAAATGCTGAAGATCCTGCGCCAATTGGCAAGGAAGGTGAGATGATTTACTCCACCCGCATTATTGGCGACAGGGCATATATTGTTACCTTTCTAACAACTGACCCCGTGTACGTGATCGACCTCTTAAATCTCGAAATCCTCGGTGAATTAGAAATACCTGGATTCTCATCTTATCTTCATCCAATTTCCGATGATCTGCTGCTGGGTATTGGCAAATCCGCCGTAGTTGAGAATGGCGTCGCATTTTATCAAGGCATGAAGATACAGTTATTCGACGTCTCAGACCCAGCAATGCCCGTGAGCGCTTCCGAAATTGAGATAGGGTTGAGGGGCACTGATTCCGTTCTGTCCTATGATTCTCGCGCATTTAGCTATCTAAGGGACCCTGAAACGGGGATAGACAGATTTGCGCTACCAATTGACGTTTACGGAACCGAGGAAGACCCGCTCGCTACCGCTTCGACTTTCTATCCCTTTGATCGCACCGGCTTATTCCTATTTGAATTGGATACCAACAGTGCAACGATTACATCAAAGGGTGCCATCACCCATCAACTGGAGACCTGCTCATCAACAGGCGATCGCGGTTTTCTCGCAGATGACGCTGTTCACTTTTTCCCGAAAGGTCAGGGCCAAGTGCTTTCCGCACGCTGGGATTCACCTGATCTGGTCAGTACACTTAACTTGTTTACAGATGAAAGTGAGTGTTACTTTTTTTAATTTGGAGCAATGATTATTCGATAGCCCCAGGAGACCCTGTGACACGAAGGGTCTCACTGTTGGCAGCCCAGTCAAAATCAGATGCAATCCTGTCGAAACGCTTCTCGACCATTCTGCCGAATCTAGGATCCGTAATAATATGCAATCGTCTCGCAGCGATCGCCTCGGTCACAAGCTGGCCAACAATATCCGGGTCCAGTCCTTTAGCCAGATCGTCCGATATATCGGTATAAGCTGGCTTCGATCTTTGAGGACCGTGTCGCTCGGGACGATTACGCGGGGCATGATAGATCTGCGTTCTCACCGCGCCTGGACAAAGCACCGATGCACCAAAGCCGCCGACTTTGCCTTCTTCAAACAGCGCCTCGGTTAGACCCACCACCGCATACTTGCTAGCGTTATAAATAGTCCACCCAGGGTTTCGCCCCAGTAAACCAGCCATAGAGGCGGTGTTAACTACATGACCACCTTCACCCTGAGCCTTGATGTGCGGTACAAATGCCTCACAACCGTGAACCACGCCCATCAGATTGACCCCCATGGCCCAATCCCAGTCTCCCGGATCACATTCATCAATGAGCCCGCCGGTAGAGACACCCGCGTTGTTACATACGACATGTACCTTGCCGAATGTTTCGATCGTCTCATTCGCGGCATTCTGAACTGAATCACGGGTACTTACATCACAGACAATCGTCGAAACAGCGTTCGAATCAAGCGTGGCCGCGGCCTTTAGAAGCGCTTGCTCCTCAATATCAGCCATCATCACCTGCATGCCGCGCGCGACGAATGCTCGAACCATCCCCAGACCTATACCACTAGCAGCTCCGGTTACAAACGCAACTCTTCCCTCAAAATCATCCATCCGCTAGTACCTATATTTTTGATTCACTATTACCCTTGTTCACTTTTGATACTGCCTAAATCTGCTTACCATCACAACCGTGAGGATTGAGCTTAAAAACGATGAAAAACAGCACTTGAACCCGTCGCTAATTTGGTTTCAACTATAACCTTGATGAGTTTCCAGCAATCAAGCTAACAAATTTTATGAAAATATCAGCCATTCTGAACCTATCCTTGGGTCTCTCACTACTTTTTGCATGGCAAATACAAGCGAGCGATGCGTCAAAAGCTCAGAAACACGCGGCGAAGATCCGATCATTGGAACTCAGTCACGCTACGGTTAACAATATCGAAATTGCTTACAAAGTCATTGGTGAGGACGATAAGCCTGCGGTGCTGATGATTATGGGGCTAGGCGCTTCCCACGTCCTCTGGGGCGATAACTTCGTTATGCAATTGGCCGATGCCGGTTACCGAATCGTGCTTTTTGACAACAGGGATACAGGCGATTCACAACGCCTTGAAGAATTTGGACAACCGCTAATCTGGTGGCAACTTCTTAAGGCGAGGTTCGGTTTTGATGTTGATGCGGACTATAACCTTGATGATATGGCTAAGGACTCAGTCGCACTTCTCGACGAACTGGAGATTAACCGAGCGCATATTGTCGGCGCCTCAATGGGTGGCATGATCGCCCAGGTTGTTGCGACAAACCATCCTGCTCGAGTGTCCAGCCTCACCTCAATCATGTCGACGCCCGGTTTTGGTGATCATCTACCACCACCGAGCACGCAGGCCAACGAACAACTACAGAACATGGCTAACGATAAAGTGGATAACAAAGCGCGTTTAAGACAACTCGGTATCTATACAGAATCGATGCCACGGCAAATTATGGCAATACTCAAATCGGGAGACAGAACCGAGGCAGTGAAAACAATTTCCACACCAACCCTCGTCATTCACGGTGTCGACGATGCGCTCATCCCCTTGCCACATGGTGAATATACGGCAAGTTTGATCAAAGGTTCAAAATTTGTTGCACTCGAGGGCATGGCACACAACATGCCCGCAGAGATACTACCGGAAATTTTGAGCAATATGCTTCAGCACCTGAAGGCGGCAGATCAAACTGCACTATCTAATACCGAGGCCAGCGAATCGCGTCTTTAATCCAAACCGCTGACACCAATAAAAACCAACCCCCTCGATAAATGCCAGCATGTGAAGCTGCCAAGCAGGTTTAACTATATCGGCCGCTTTTTCAGCACTCGTCACCACATAAAACTCGTAACAAAAAAGTAATGCTAACGCCATGATACTTGACGCAGGATTGCGCGCGCCTTTCACGCCAAAGAGCCATCCCATCAAAGCAAAATTCAGACAAGAAATACCTGCGTAGGTCACGTACCTTGGTAGAAAAAAATGCAGGAACATGACGGTCGTCACCAAGACCACCAACGTCAGTACAAAAAAATGCGTCGAGTGACAATTTTTTTCAAACACAGTACCCAGCACAAGCAATACGAGGGAATTCGAAACGAGGTGAGCTAGGGTGTAATGTGAAAATGCAGCAGTAAAAAACCGGAAATATTGAGTTATTGATGCCCTGTCGTACTGAGTCCAGTGTCCGACATCAAACAGATAAAGCACACAACACGCAAGAATTAGTATGCAAGTCAGCCACGGTAATCTCATCACCGCCGGAAAAATCGAAACGCTATGCCCCCCGCCAAGACTAACAACGCCCAAGAGCTTGAACCACTGCCGCTATACCCTTCGCTTTTCACAATTTGATACTCTCCCGGCGCTTGCCTCACTCTTTCTTTGAACTGTTCAAGCTCTATTTTCAGATTGCCGACCAAGCTTACACTCGCTTCTTCAAAACCCTTAATAGCGTCTTCACGAGTCTGCTCCGCGAGGCCTACCAGCGTTGATTTACTCGACACGCTACTTCTACCTGGCGCACGAAACAACAATTTCCTGCTGTCAATGTCATAGAGCACAGCATCTAGCATGGTGTGAGTTGAATTCTCTTCGGCGGGAATGATGTATGCGCCAATGATTGTCCAGTAAGCGATTGATGCCAACCCCTCATCTGTGTAACTGGTTTGATCATAAGAAACTAATGCTATGACATCGATATTGAACATACGTTTAATTTGATCAAGGTTATCGAAACTTCCCTGCGACCGTAAATAATCAGAGGGAATAACCGCAATTGATTCGACAAAATCATAAGTTTTGAATTGTTCACCAATTGAATGCATTAACTCGATCTTTTTTACTTCGTTCAGGTCTTCACGGGCGTTAAAACCACTCGGTGCAAATGCGATGCCTATTTTCAACGGCAGGCTCAATCTTACGATTTCCTCGCTCACCAGCTGACTCTTTGATTGTGGATACAGATAATCTACTACGCTGCTATTGCGATAGATCGGTGTTGAATGACAGGCGGAAAGTAACGTCACCAGTCCGAGTATTATAAGTGTATTCTTCACTGAGATTGCTCCAATGCTGTTTCTCCAAATTGAAGTTTTACCATGCCGGCATATAACGGATCACATTCAATTAATGTTGAATGGGTGCCAATGTTCTCAATCTTACCCTCGTTCATGACAACGATCCTGTCTGCATCCAGGACGGTCGCGAGTCTGTGTGCTATCACCAACGTTGTTCTGTTTTCCTGAAGCTTCTCTAGTGCCTGTTGCACGAGTCTTTCACTCTCGGCATCCAGCGCACTCGTTGCCTCG
>ERZ1049444.519-NODE-519-length-36257-cov-9.548616_pt1 | contig 36257 bp, 35 predicted proteins | sample MGYA00383101_ERZ1049444 | MGnify/ENA primary metagenome ERZ1049444 (study PRJEB29581, sample SAMEA5548371) | metagenome | biome: marine; feature: coastal; material: water | depth 50 m | study: Short-term variability in the microbial, nano- and picoplankton... | reverse complement strand
CCAAGATTGATTAACTTAACTTCTAACTCAAAGAGCGATCAGTCGCTTGGTTGCTTTGGGCTATGATCACTCCAAGCGCAAGAATAAAGGCGCCTGCTGCCTGCACCCAATTCCAGTCATTGCCGAACATCAGCAAAATCAACATCACATAAAAAGGCGTGGCATTCAGATGAAAAGAGGCCACAGCAATGCCAATTTGGCCAACACCCTTTATCCACAATAATTGTGAGATCGCCAAGGCGCCCCATGCGTAAATCAACAGCAGCACGATATCAAAAGCCTCAGGTGCTGGAACATGGGTTGCCGGCATTTTAAAAACCAGGGCAGCGCCAAATGCGATGGCACAAAAGCCAAACATCCCACCGGTGGTAACAGTGGTGCGTGCCAGCGGTGTCAGATTGGGAAAATGTTTCACCGTTGCCCGCGACCCCCAAGCAAAAAAGGACGTTGCCAACAATCCCAGCAATAACCCCCACCCGAACCGCAAATTGCCCAACTCTGCATTCGTGGCAACAAATCCACCTGCCAGAACCAGCGCTACGGCGCCAAGAAATCTTTTCGTTAATTGCCTTTTGTCTAATATGACTTCCAAAACAACTGCAAAAACGGGCATGGTGGCAGCGGCAAGAGCTGCAGTGACCGCATTGGTCAGATATTGCGTGACCAGCAAAAGTAACGATCCGATACCAAAACCGATGGCTCCCACCCAAAACCCTTGCATCCAAGGTAGACGAAGCAAGTTATTCATACCCTGCGCTCGTGCCAAAAGTCCAAGCAACAAAGCCAAGGCCAAGCCATTTCTAATCATGATTAGAGAAATGATGCCCCAGGTTTCCAACAGCTTCTCAGCTGCGGGAAACCCAAACGCAAATATCCCAACAGCCGCCATGCACTGCAAGTTACCAGACAGGCCTGGCGACCAATGCTTTTGTTTTTCTTGTGTGACAGTGTAAACCATGGCAGCGAACTCAATATGCGGTCCAGCCATTAGGTGTATTGGGTTTGAAAAAAACTACGCGCCCTAAACCGACATCAAGGTCGTTTTTGGCTCAGCTACCAAAGTGAGTGGTGCAAATATCTTGTCCAAAAACCATCAGGCTCCTTTTTAAAGCCCGATGGTTTAGTTTATCATCGGTCAGGAAACATCCCTGTAGTTGACTTCTTTTTTGTCTTCACCGGTGCGGCCACGGCGAATAAAGAGACGGTTTAAAGCATGGATATAGGCTTTGGCGCTTGCCACCACGGTATCCGTATCTGCCGATTGACCGGTGGCAATATTGCCCTCTTCTTCCATCCGCACTGAAACTGTGGCCTGCGCGTCTGTTCCTTCGGTGACCGCATGCACCTGATACAGCTGCAAATGCGCTTGATGGCTGTAAAGTGATTTGACCGCATTAAATGTTGCATCTACAGGGCCATCGCCGGTGGCTGTTGTTGATAGGTCTTTGCCGCCAATCACCAAAGTCATCTGCGCTTCTTGCGGACCATCCGTGCCGCAAACAACCCGCAAGGATTTCAGCGTCAGATGGTCATTTTCGGCATTCTCGCCTGCTTGCATCAGCGCGATCAGGTCGTCGTCATAAACCTCTTTTTTGCGGTCCGCCAGTTCCTTGAAGCGCACAAACACATCTTTGAGCTGGTTATCAGCCAGCTTATAGCCCAAATCTTCGAGCTTTGAGCGCAGGGCCGCGCGGCCCGAATGTTTGCCCATCACCAAATTTGTGGCGGCAAGTCCAACATCTTCTGGGCGCATAATTTCGAAGGTTTCGGCATTTTTTAGCATCCCATCCTGATGGATGCCGCTTTCATGGGCAAACGCGTTTTTGCCGACAATCGCTTTGTTGAACTGCACCGCAAACCCGGACACCGACGCCACACGCCGCGAGATATTCATAATTTTTGCGGTGTCGATATCGGTATAATAAGGCATGATATCGCCGCGCACTTTAAGCGCCATGACCACTTCTTCCAAAGCGGTATTGCCGGCCCGTTCGCCCAGCCCATTTATGGTGCATTCAATTTGCCGCGCGCCGCCATCCACCGCAGCAAGAGCATTGGCGGTCGCCATGCCCAGATCATTGTGGCAATGGGTGGCAAATATTACCTCATCCGCCCCGGGCACCCGGTCAATCAGCATGCGGATAAGATCCGCAGATTCCGCTGGTGCCGTATAGCCCACCGTATCGGGGATATTAATGGTTGAAGCACCGGCTTTAATCGCGATTTCCACAACCCTGCACAGGTAATCGGTTTCAGTGCGGGTGGCATCCATTGGGGACCATTGCACATTGTCGCAAAGATTACGGGCATGAGTGACGGTGTCATGAATGCGCTCGGCCATCTGGTCCATATCTAGATTGGGGATCGCCCGATGCAGTGGCGATGTGCCGATAAAGGTATGGATACGGGGTTTTTTTGCATGTTTTACCGCATCCCAACAGCGGTCGATATCGCCGAAATTTGCCCGCGCCAAACCGCATATAACAGAACTTTTACTACGCTCTGCAATTTCGGAAACGGCGTTAAAATCACCCTCGGATGCGATGGGGAAGCCGGCCTCGATGATATCGACGCCCATTTCATCCAGCAGCTCGGCAATTTCAAGCTTTTCGTCATGGGTCATGGTCGCGCCGGGGCTTTGCTCGCCGTCGCGCAAGGTTGTATCGAAAATTACAACGCGGTCTTTGGTATCTGTTTGTGTCATGGTCTGATCTCTTTGTCGTCTCTATCTAAGCGTGGGGTGCGATATTTGCCTCCTCTGAGCGGACGCACCGGTTAACGGCACGCTCAGAGGCAGCTTAGGAGATCTAGGCCAAGCGTCATTTTTCTGCGCAAAGCAGCGAAATGAGTGGATATTTGGCCTATGGTCATCATGGCGGTAACTATACAAGCAATTCCCTAAAAGAAAAGCTGCAAATTACCGAATTCGATTATGTTTTTCATACTGTTGTCGAAAAACAGCTTTTCATTGATTGCAAAAATCTTTGGGGATTACTGGGGTTCGATCTGCAAAGGCGCGCGGGAGCGCGCGCGCTGCAACTCGATCAAGCCCAGCGTGGTCCAGTCTACAAAATTCGTTTCAACCGTATCGCTGCGCAGCGCTGCACGAAAGATGGTTTCCAATTGCCGCCGATCTTTTTTGGGCATAGGTGCGGGGTCAATGACAATTTGACCGCCCAGCCCCCTAAGCCGCAACTGACGCGGCAGATCGCGGGCCATGGCGATATTGGCCTTAAGTCCGGCTGCGGGCGAGCCATCTTTTCCCGTATTCACATCAACTGCAACAAACGCGCGGGTTGGCTCAATTGAAAAAGACCCACCATGTATTGAAACATCCGCGCTTTTAAGCGCATCGATCTGATCCAGCACCCCATGGGCCGCAAAACAGCCCGTTTCGGTTTCAATCTGTGCCGGTTCGCTCCAATCACGCCAGGCTTGCTCATGCGCCCCATCCGCATTCAGCAATACCGCAATCTGCTGAGCATCATCTTCAAGAACCTGGCTCACCAACTGTAAAACAGCGCGTGCATCATCGGCAATGTCTTCTGGATCTGCCTCAGCGCAGGATGACCGCAGGATCATCCCATAGGCTGGCGGGCCAATGGTTTCATGGATCAGTTGCAAAAGGGCATCGCGCCGATCTTCGTCGCGAATACTGCGCGAGATATTTAACCCGGGAGCTGTCGGGGTCACTATCACATAGCGGTTTTTGAACAAAAGCTTGCTGGTCACTGGAATGGCTTTGCCGGGTTCTGCATAACCCGTCACCTGCACCAAAAGCGTCTGTTTTGGCGAAAGCCCTTTAATATGGCGTAGAAACGCCGGCCCATCAGGTGTGTTTAAAAACACCCCTCCTTGGCCTTTGATTGGGCGGTCAACCTGAGCGCGGTAGATTGTGCCGGGGCCGGGTGCGTCTGTGTCGACCAGCAAATCATGCAATTGGCCATCTTTGATCAGCGCTGCAGCTGGTCGGTCATTAAGATGATCGAGTAAGATCAGTGTGCCCTTCATTTGTCCGCCTTTAAAATTGGATAACCAGCAGATTGTAAAAGGGCCGCTGTTTCTGCCAAAGGCAGCCCAACAATGGCGCTAAAGGATCCGCTTATCCATGGGATAAACGCTGATGCGGGTCCTTGAATTGCATAGCCGCCAGCTTTGCCCTGCCAATCACCGGTGTTAAGATAGGCATCAATTTCGCTTTGGGACAGACGTTTAAAACGCACGGCACTGACAACGTCGCGCTGCCATATCTTGTCGCCTTTTCGCAAAGCTATTGCGGTGATCACCCGGTGGCGCCGTCCGGACAGCGCCTGCAAAAATTCCGCCGCCTGCTCAGGCGTTTCCGGCTTGCCCAAAATCCGGCGGCCAAGTGAAACGGTTGTATCGCCGCAGAGCACTAAATCATCGTCGGCGCTTGGTACCGCTACGACTTTTGCTTGTGAAATGCGGGTGCAATAGTGGCGCGGCACTTCATTGGCATGCGGCGTTTCATCAATATCCGGCGGACATATTTCATCCGGGATAACACCGATCTGCGCCAAAAGTTCAAGGCGGCGCGGACTTGCAGATCCCAGAATAAGTTTCAAAAGGTTATTTGAACCGGTAGTTGATGCGTCCCTTGGTAAGATCATAAGGGGTCATTTCAACCTGTACCTTATCACCTGCCAGAACGCGGATCCGGTTTTTGCGCATTTTTCCTGCCGTGTGCGCGATAATCTCATGGCCGTTTTCCAACTCGACCCGAAATGTCGCATTAGGCAGGAGTTCCTTGACGACACCGGGAAATTCGAGCGTATCTTCCTTGGCCATAGTTTCTCCTATAATTTGACTGTGCCCACATTTGTGGATGCCGCCCTAAATGTATCTATTTGGACATAAATTCAAGCCTTCATTCGCAACGGCCGTTTATCTGTTGCCAAGCAGCACCTTAACGAATTTTAAATGCTTTGTAGCGCCAACCATTGCATCAGGGCTTGATCGGACAAAATGCGCCCTAAACTTTGAAAGACTCTCATATTTTTATCGCATCCCAAAAAATTCCACTTATAAAGTGGCAAAAGTGAAAAGGTGTGGTTTGGCAAAGCATGGATGTAACAGCACAGCGGGAACGGGTATGAATTGGGACGAGTATGCCGATTGGGGCAAAAAAATATCTGACTGGGGCGCCGCCTATCATCAATCCATACGCGATCGCCCCGTCAGGGCGCAGGTGGCGCCCGGTGAGACCGCAAAGCTGCTTGAGCCATCAGCGCCGGAAACCGGCGAAGATATGGGCGCTATTCTGGAAGATTTTGAACGTGTGGTAATGCCCGGCATAACCCATTGGCAACACCCGCGCTTTTTTGCCTATTTTCCGTCAAACGCAACGCCGCCTGCAATATTGGCTGATTTTCTGGTGTCCACCATGGCGGTGCAATGCATGCTCTGGCAAACCTCTCCTGCGGCCACGGAAATGGAAACGCGGATGATGGAGTGGCTGCGTCAGGCCATCGGCTTACCAGGCAGTTTTTCTGGGGTGATCCAAGACAGCGCCTCATCGGCCACTTTAGCCGCAGTTTTAACCATGCGCGAGCGCTCCCTGCGGTGGCAGGGTAATGAAGATGGTTTATCCCAGCACCCAAAACTGCGGATCTATTGTTCGGGTGAAGCCCATAGCTCGATTGACCGGGCTGTTTGGGTCGCAGGCATTGGCAGTGATAACATTGTGCGCATACCCGTAACCGGTGCTCATCGCTCAATGGATAATGAAGGTCTGCGGCAAGCGATAAAAAATGACCTTGCGGCAGGTTATCTGCCCATTGGCGTGATCGCCTGCACCGGGGCGACCGGCATGGGGGCCTGTGATGAAATCGCCGCTGTGATCGATGTTGCGCAGAATTTTGATCTTTATATTCATGTTGACGCCGCTTGGGCGGGATCTGCCATGATCTGCCCGGAATTCAGATCGCTTTGGGAGGGTGTGGAAAAAGCAGACAGCGTTGTTTTCAACCCGCATAAATGGTTGGGCGTCCAATTCGACTGTTCTGCGCATTTTCTAAAAAATCCCGAAGATCTGGTGCGCACTTTGGCAATCCAACCCGAATACCTTAAAACCCATGGACAAGAAGGCCTAATCAACTACTCTGAATGGTCCATCCCTTTGGGTCGCAGGTTTCGGGCGCTAAAAATTTGGTTTTTGTTGCGCAGCTATGGTCTGGTTGAATTGCGAAACCGCATCCGCAACCATATCAAATGGGCCAATGAGATTGCAGATCAATTGCGCGCCACATCAGGTTTTGAGATTGTCACTGAGCCGATACTATCGCTTTTTACCTTTCGCTATCTGCCAAATGGATTAGGCGATCTAGATGAAATCAATCAATCTTTGGTGGACCGGATTAATGACGATGGCCGGATATACCTGACTCAAACCAATATTGACGGGGCCAAGGTCATTCGCTTTCAAGTTGGTCAGTTTGACACCACACAAGAAGATATCCAAATGGCGTACCAAGTGATCTGCGAGACCGCACAGCAGTTTGAGCAGTAGGTTTTATGCCCCGATCGATAGCGCAACGTAATATTTCTGAATGGTGGTCCACGTTGCAAATTTCTCACGCTTAAAAACACACCCGTTTGAAAATGCTTATTTTTCTTGCTTTCTGCCTTGCAAACAAGCATATACCCCCTGCGACGTTACGACTATCGACCCACTGCTCCTTTTCGGCCCAGTCATTCGATCATGTACTGACAGAGCCGCGCTGCCGCATTCTGCGGGCAGATTTTTAAGGAGAAGACCCAATGGCAAATGGGACAGTAAAGTGGTTTAACACCACAAAAGGCTATGGATTTATCGCACCTGAAGGCGGTAGCAAAGACGTGTTTGTACACATCTCGGCGGTTGAACGCTCTGGGCTGACAGGCCTTGCAGATGATCAAAAGGTTACTTTTGATATCGAACCAGGCCGTGATGGCCGCGAATCAGCTGTTAATATCGCACTGGCTTAATCGCAAAAATAAATGACAAGCGGGCGCCTCGGCGCCCGAATTAATGCTCAGCAATTAGCTGCTGCACAGTGGTTCCTATGGTTTTAACAACCTTTTGGACGCCTTTCCTGTTTGGATGCATCCGATCTCTTTGAAGATATTTTAAGGCCGGTTGGCTCGGCTGCGAGGGATCCATCAGGCCTTCAAAAAAATGATCCACATACTCTGCTTGATAGATTTTCGCGAGTTTTGGAAAGATCGCATCAAAATCTTTTTTATAAATCGGTCCAAAATTCCCTGATGCGCGCACCCCTATAATCATCAAGCGAACCCCGCCGCGTTGGCCGATTTTAAGAATGTTTTCAATATTGCGATAGCTGTCATCCGGGGCGATCCCGCGCAGCATGTCATTGCTGCCCAGCGCGACGATCATCGCATCAACACCCTCAGCCAGTGACCACTCAACCCGCTCTAACCCCCCTGCGGTGGTGTCGCCGGATACACCTGCGTTGATGATATGTGCAGGGGTTCCCTGATCAGACAGCCATTGCCTCAATTGCGGCACAAACCCATCGTGCTGGGCAAGCCCATAGCCTTGGGTCAGACTATCACCCAACACCAAAACTGTTGGTCGTTCTGCAAATGCGGGTTGGCAGATCAAAAAAAAGATTAGTACGGCCGACTTGCTGAAGTTCTGCAGAACCCCATATGGAGTTGTGAGGCATTTACTATAGGGTTTTAGGCGCATGGCACATCCTGCTGTTCAGATGACAGATGTATCTTTAATTCTGCAAAGCAATGCCGGTTCTGTAAATATATTAAAAAATATATCCCTAAAAATTGAACAAGGCGAAAGTATCGGCTTGGTGGGACCTTCCGGCTCTGGCAAGTCATCACTTTTGATGGTCATGGGCGGTCTTGAAAAAGCCAGCGCCGGCAAAGTGCAGGTTCTTGGTAATGATTTTGGCCGAATGGGCGAAGATGATCTGGCGCGTTTTCGTCGCGCGCACATGGGCATTGTTTTTCAGTCTTTTCACCTGATACCAACCATGACTGCTTTGGAAAATATTGCAGCTCCGCTTGAACTTGCCGGAGCAAGCGATGCAATGCAGCGCGCCGAACGCGAACTTGAGGCAGTTGGCCTAGCGCACCGCGCCGAACATTATCCGGCGCAGATGTCTGGCGGCGAACAGCAGCGCACGGCTTTGGCACGGGCCGCTGTAACGCGCCCCGATATTCTTTTGGCCGATGAACCTACGGGCAATTTGGATGCTCAAACCGGTGATGCTATTGTTGATTTACTATTTGGACTTCGCGATAAATATGGATCCACCCTGATTTTAGTCACCCATGCCCTCGATCTTGCCGCGCGCTGCGACCGGATTGTCCAATTGCGGGATGGGGAGGTTATGACCGCCCACGGCGCAGTCACATGAGCCTTTTGCTGGCAGCTCGGTTTGCGCGCCGCGAGCTGCGCGCAGGGCTATCGGGGTTTCGAATTCTCATTGCCTGTCTCGCGCTTGGGGTGGCGGCCATAGCAGCCGTTGGCTCGGTGCGCAGCGCGCTTGTTGAGGGATTAAGCTCAGAAGGTGCGACCTTGCTGGGCGGTGATGCCGAAGCAGAATTTACATATCGTTTTGCAGAGCCAATCGAGCGCGCGTGGTTGGAAAGCATATCCCAAAAAATTTCCGAGGTGGTTGATTTTCGCTCGATGATCGTGGTCGAGGGCGCTCAAGAACAAGATTACAGTCTGACACAGATCAAAGCCGTTGATACGGCCTATCCGCTGATGGGCCAAGTAATTATAGAAGATGACATCGGATTTGTTGAGGCTTTGTCGCGCAAAAATGGCAGGGATGGCGTGGTTTTAGAACGTGTTCTGGCAGATCGTCTCGGATTAGAACTCGGTGATATGCTGATGATAGGGATCAAACGGTTTCGTCTAGGCGGCATTTTGAAATCCGCACCGGATAGCGCCAGCGACGGCTTTGGTCTGGGGCCGCGCACCATTGTCTATAAATCGTCGCTTGAGGGCGCAGGCTTGTTAGAGCCGGGCACTTTATTTAGCACCAAATACAGGTTGAAGCTGGAAGAGAGTGTAGATCTTGAGGCTCTGTCAGTCGATGCAAAAAACCGATTCGAAAAGACCGGCCTTCGTTGGAGAGACGCGCGCAATGCTGCACCCGGCGTCTCTGAATTCGTTGATCGTTTAGCCGTTTTCTTGGTTCTTGTCGGGCTTGCGGGTCTGGCCGTTGGGGGCATAGGGGTTTCGTCGGCTGTGCGAAGCTATATTGCAACCAAAACCACAGTGATTGCCACATTGCGAAGTTTGGGCGCAACCAATGCGGTGATTTTTCAAACCTATTTTTTGCAAATTGCCGCATTATCCTGTCTTGGAGTTATTCTGGGATTGGCGCTTGGCAGTGGGATACCTTTGATATTTGCACCTTTGATCGAAGCAGCGCTGCCGTTTCCGATCCGAATAGAGCTGTTTGTTCAGCCCCTGATTGAAGCAAGTATTTATGGTATGCTCACAGCATCGATCTTTGCGTTATGGCCCTTGGCGCAGGCTGAAAACATAGGTGCTGCAACCTTGTTCCGAGATATCGGAGATCAGTCCCGGGTACTGCCAAATCACAGGTATTTGGTGATCACGGCACTCCTGTTGGCTTTGCTTTTATTTTTTGCCAGTTGGTTTACAGGCGCAGTGAAACTGACGCTTTGGATGGGGGTTGGTATCTTGTCCGCTCTGATTTTGTTAAGTTTTAGCGCTTTTATGTTGCAAAAGGCGGCCCGCTTGAGCGCGCCACTGACCCGCGGATACGCCGTATGGCACTGGGCACTTACGACGATCGGCGGCACCAAAGGCGAGTCGGCATCGGTTGTCTTGGCTTTGGGGCTTGGGCTTTCGATACTGGCAGCTGTGGGTCAGATTGAAGGGAATTTAAGATCGGCCATCGCCCGGGATTTGCCGCAAGTGGCCCCCTCTTATTTTTTTGTGGATATTCAAAAATCCCAAATGCCAGAATTTCGTGCGGCTTTGGCAGATGATGCAGCGGTAAGCAAGGTCGATGAAGCCCCGATGCTGCGGGGTATAATAAAAAAAATAAACGGTGAAAATGCGCAGAGCCTTGCCGGTGATCACTGGGTGCTTCAGGGCGATAGAGGAATAACCTATTCCGAGGCACCGCGAAGCAACGCCGAAATAACAGAAGGATCATGGTGGCCCGAAGGGTATACTGGGCCACCGCAGATTAGTTTCTCGGCCGAGGCCGGCGCGGAAATGGGACTATCGCTTGGCGACCAAATGACAGTGAATATCATGGGCCGTGATATCACCGGCACAATAAGCAGCTTTAGAGCTGTTGATTTTTCCACAGCCGGAATTGGATTTGTACTGGCCATGAACCCCTCTGCACTGGCCGCAGCGCCGCATTCTTTTATTGCGACTGTCTATGCTGACACGGCCGCTGAAGCGCGCATTTTACGCAGTCTTGCGAGTTTATTTCCCAATATTACAGCGATCCCGGTTCGCGATGTAATCGGCCGGGTGGTTACTCTGCTTGGATCTATAGCCGCCGCAACCTCTTATGGCGCCGCAGCGACGCTTGTAACTGGGTTTTTTGTATTGATCGGGGCGGCCTCTTCCGGGGCGGGAGCACGCCGCTATGAGGCCGCAATTTTAAAGACCCTTGGCGCAAGCCGCCGAAGCATTCTGGTAAGCTTTGCCCTACGAGCGATGATTTTAGGGGCAGCAGCAGGGTTCGTTGCGCTTGGTGTCGGGGCGGCGGGCGGCTGGGCGGTTTGCACTTATGTTTTGGATACAGATTTTTCTATCATTTGGCCAAACGCCTTGATTATTGTCAGCCTTGGCATTTTGGCAAATATACTGGCAGGGCTAGCCTTTGCGATCAGCGCATTAAATGCAGCCCCTGCCCAGGTTTTGCGAAACCTGGACTAGGTTTTAAATCTTGAAGTTTTCTAAGGAAGTGCGCCGAAGCCTTCAAAGTCTTTTCAGTACCAATTTTAGGGTTATTGAGGACTAAATTAATGAAGTTGATAGGACGGCCCTGGAGCGCTTGCGTTCATTTGGGGTCTGCTGAGTGCCATCCGTTTTGAAGTATGCCCAACTTGGGCAGCTAAAAGCGCGATATGTTCAGCCTGAGCAGCGCCCGCCAGTAAAGTGGCAATTAATGAGGCATCCCGAAGGTCCCCTGAACTTGCCGTGGCAACAAGATGCGCAAAAATCTGTTCATCCGCGCCGATGCATGAACATTCGACATCGTGGTGAACCAAAGGCCTGTGTGCGTATGTGGATATTGAGTTGAGCAACCGCTCAAAGATCTCAAATTCCTGCGATGCACTAGAAGAGGCAAGCCGAGTTGAATACGCATCATAAACTTGCGCTCTTCCACTCAAACCGCTGCACCATAGGCGCAGATTTATGATTAGCTCGGCCTCCCACATGTCGACATTTCTTAAAACGCCGACGGAAACGCCCCCGCGGTGGTGTTTTCCGCTCATACTCATTTTGTTAAGATCAATTTACCAGCACGTGTTATGCGCAAAAAGTACAATTGATCATCCAAAACTAGTCTGCCCAGAACCCCGTTGCCAAGCAGCTTTCGGGCGTCATAAGTGGGCAGGTCATTTGGAACTGGCGATGGTTTTTGGGTGTCTTTTGATGGAATTATTGCATTCATAACGGTCATGGCATCCTCTCGCTACGGTTAATTAGATCTTCAATACTCTCTAAATTCTGATCGTTTGGAGAACTTTCCCAAAACACATGCTGCAATAGCTCGACAAAACCCTGCCGAAGGGTTTGGCGTGAACTTTCGCTGTCTCGATCATTTGGGGTGTCGGCCATACCGGTCTCCAAAGAGTTCTGAATTTCACCAAGCCAACCCATTTTGATAGATGACTCGGCTTCTCCCCTTAAGTTGACAAAAACACTAAGGATTGTCAATTCAAAAATTGCCCCTTTGAGAAAGGCTCTCGTTTTGTAAAAGGCCTTAAGATAGATGTTTTCTGTTGCTCTACTTTGTTCTTGGTATCTTCCAACTAGGCTAGTCGTGCGGCACTAAATCCTCAAAACTGTACTAAAGCACTAAAAGGCTACCTTTTTTGCTTGATTGTCGATCAAGGTTTACAGTATTCAAGGACTGTGCACAGTTCTTAATAGAATTCACATTATGTGAAGAGGAGAAAATTATGAAAAAACTGGTTGTAATCTGCCTAGCTTTGTTTGGTACTCTATTCGTTGCTGGCTGCGAAACCGCTGAGGCGCCTATGGCAACGACTGTTGTTCCAGAAGCCCCATCAAGCGGCAAGCTCTAAGAAGCTATATCTATAATCTAATTAAGGCGAAAGGACAGTCATACTGCCCTTTCGCCTTTTTTTTCGAAGACTTTATCTGAACGTCCCTAAAGTCGACACAACTTCACTTTGAAACCGCTTGAAACTAGCTCCAAAGATTTAGTCTTTGGACGTCAAGATTGTGGTCGTCGGGAACGGAATCTCAATTCCCTCTGCGTCAAAGGTTTCTTTCACCTGCCGTGTTAGATCAAACTTAAGGCCCAGATAATCTGACGCATCGCACCACACCCGAACCAGAAAATCCACCGAACTTTGATTAAGCGCGCTCACGCTGATCAAAGGGGCGGGATCTTGATGCGCGCGGCCCTCTGCAGCTATAATTTTTTCAAGTGCGGCCTGCACCTTTGCCAAATCGCTTGCGTAGGCAACACCAAACGTAAGATCGAGGCGGCGCTTATCATAGACAGAATAATTCGTAATAGGTGCCCCCCAAACCTGACTGTTTGGAATAATCAGCTGAAGATTATCCAGCGACGCCAATTCGGTCGTAAATATAGATATCTCTCGCACGGTCCCAGATTGGCCAGATACCGAAACAAAATCGCCGCGCTTGAACGGCCGGAAGATCACGAGCATGATACCCGCCGCAAAATTCGACAACGTGCCCTGCAGGGCCAAACCAACGGCCAACCCCGCGGCACCCAAAAGCGCAACGATCGAGGTGGTCTGAACACCAAAACTGTTCAAAACAAAAGTGGCTCCCACCACCAAAATCACGATTTGGGCAAATTTGCTTAGAAAGACAAAGAGCGTGTCATCAAGTTGGCTATATTTAAATCCCAAACGCGCGATCCAAGATTTGATCAGGCGCGAGACAAAAAGCGTGAATATTATGACTAATATTGCCGCAAACAAATTCATTGAAAAATCAATCAAGGGCTGCGTCGGAAATAGTTCTTTCCATGATATCACTTCGGTCATTCATCACTCCAAAGACAATTATAGTCCGAAAATAAACCACTTAAGGTGGCCATACAACTGCTTGAAAATCATCCTATACGAAATGTAAAGGCTGCTAAACCCTATTGGTTTCTGGAAACAACTTTTGCAAAATCAAACCACATACAGGCAGGCCTTAACCATAATATCGGGTAGTTTTCAGGCCTTTTAAAACAAATTCAGATGGTGTTGAATAAATCCACAGCACCCTATATCAACTTCAAAGTGTTGGTCGCTCTAAGCCGATAAGAAAACCCAACATTCAGGTTTATCACTATAAAGAATGTGAAATGAAGTATGAACTGTGACAAAGCCTTCGCAACCGCTTTACTGCAAGTTGGAAATAGACCTTTGCGCCCCAATCAGGGCCAGTCGCAAAAAACGCCTTATCCCTCAATCACCCATTTTCAGGAGTGAGTGATGCGCATTCTTGCTATTGCAACTTTCCTTGCTCTTGCAGTGCCTGCCACGGCCCAGCAAGCCCAAGCTCAGGCATCCACTCAAGGCGGCAGCTTCTTTTCAAACCTGTTTTCAAGGCCCGCCCCCGAGGCACAGCCCGAATATTTTCAGGAGCTGGGAAATGAAAATGATACCCCGGGCGCGTTTGGTCAAGAGCCGTCACTGAGACAGATTATCCTTGCAGAGATTCACGATTATCCAAAACCTTTGGATGAGCTTGATCTAAAACAAAGGAAAATCTGCCTTGAAGAACTGGAAACGATTTTTGATCAGGCATTAGAAGACGGGCATTACCCGATCCCAAGAGAAGCCTATTGGTTGGATGTCTATCCAAGAAAAGGCATGCGTATTTATTTTTGTGATGGCTCGATTCTAAAGAAATACAAAGATGACAACCGCGAAATACCCACCCGCTGGTATTCGGTTCGAAACAGCCTAACCGAATTTCTAAACCCACTTCATTAAGCAACTGCTCAAATAGGAAATCTTTATCTATTTTTCGCAGGATTTGATTTCCTGCCCTAAATTATTGGCGGTTTCTACGGATTGATAACAATCTGAACCGCGCTATAGCTGAAGAAAACTGCGTTTGATCTCTTCCTTCAGTTTCTTTGCTTGGCTTGCTAAGTGCAAATAAACTGGCTTAGGGTTATTTTATGATTAGTCTGGTTTGTTTAGTTTAAGGAGTTAAAGATGGTAACCTATTCAGGAAACTGCTTTTGCGGCGGCGTTGAATTAGAGGTCTCGGGCGAACCCGAAGTCTCTTTAGTGTGTCATTGTAAAATCTGCCGTGCTTGGTCGGCTGGCCCCGTCAATGGGGCAACGTTATGGAAGCCGGAAAATGTCACGGTCACCAAAGGCAAAGATCTTCTGAAAAGCTATGCTCAAAATGACGGGCATGATCGAACGTGGTGCATCGAATGTGGCGGTCATGTCTTTACTGATCACACAGACACTTATGGGGTGATCGATGTCTATGCCTCAATTCTTGACGGTTATGAGTTTAAACCTGCGTTTCATATCAATTATGCCAGCAGTATTTTGCCGGTCAAGGATGGCCTGCCAAAATTTGTGGATTTTCCTGAAGCTCTGGGCGGATCCGGGGACACAATGGCGGAATAACCAAAGGGCTAAAGCGATCCGGTTAATTGGGCCACAGCCCAGTTCGCCGCATCCGCCACAGTGGCATCAGGATCGCTGCATAATGCGCGCGCTGCCGAAAGCAGGGCGCGATCCCTTGAATTGCCAATGGCATAAAGCACATTGCGCACAAACCTATCGCGGCCGATGCGTTTGATCGGACTGCCCGAAAATTTTTCGCGAAACGCGGCGTCTGTCAAAGCCACAAGCTCTTCAAGCTTGGGGCGCGCTAAATCATCGCCTGCCTGATAGCGCAATTCACGGGCGCTTTGGGCGAACTTGTTCCATGGACAGGCCGCAAGGCAATCATCACAGCCATAAATACGGTTGCCCAGCTTTGCACGCAATTCTGGCGCCACCGGACCCTTATGCTCGATCGTCAGATAGGAAATGCAGCGTCGCGCATCCAGTTGATAGGGCGCGGGAAACGCATCAGTCGGACAGGCGCTTAAACAGGCAGTGCAAGATCCGCAGTGGTCAATTTCTGCGCCGTCAACCGGAAACTCCAAGGTGGTGAATATCGAGCCGATAAAGAACCAGTTTCCCAAAGTTCGGCTGACCAAATTGGTGTGCTTGCCCTGCCAGCCCAATCCAGCAGCCTGGCCCAATGGTTTTTCCGGAACGGGCGCGGTATCGACAAATACTTTCACCTCACCATCGGCCTGTGACAGCAACCAGCGGGCCACCCTTTTAAGCCGTTTTTTCACCAAATCATGATAATCTTTGCCGCGCGCATAAACCGATATGGCGCCGCGGTCACTTTGCCCGATCACTTTCATCGGATTGTCTTCAGGCGCATAATTCTCTGCCAGCATAATCACCGATCTGGCCTCTGGCCATAATTGGCTGGGATCCCCCCGCCAGGCACTGCGCTCGGCCATCCAGTGCATTTGCCCGTGATAGCCTTTTTGCAAAAAAGCCTCTAACCGCTCCGGCACTTCTGGCACCTCCCAAGGGCGGCAGATACGCAGATCATCAAAGCCTTCCTCGCGGGCTCTGAAGGCCAGATCTGCTTTCAGCTGCTGCATACTCCCTCCGGCTTTTTCTTTGCAAAATAACTCTGGGGGGGCTTGGGTGTGCCCAAGCGGGGGCAAGGCCCCCAAATCAAACCGCCGTGATCAAAAATCCAGATCATTGTAATGCAGGGGCGGGGGAAACCCGGAAACCTGATCGGCCAAGATACTGCGAAACGCCGGGCGTGATTTTATCTTTGCATACCAGTCTTTGACCACATGTGACCGCGTCCAATCGACATCTGAGATATAATCCAATGCGGAAAAATGCGCCGCCGCCGCAAAATCGGCCAAACTCATGTCCTCACCCGCAAGCCAGCGCCGCCGCTCCAGCAGCCATTCCATATAGCTGATATGAAATTTGATACTGCGGGCACCCTCTTTGACATTTTTGCTATCGGGAAATCCCTGCCCAGAAATTTTCTTGATAACCCGCTCATAGAGCAATTTTGAGGTTACCTCTTGATGAAATTTATCATCAAACCACCCCACCAAGCGGCGCACTTCATACCGCTCTTCCGGGGCCTTTGGAATAAGCTCTGGGTCTGGGTGAAGATCCTCGAGATATTCACAAATCGCCATGCTTTCGGTAAGGGCTTTGCCCTCAATTCTTAGAATAGGAACCTTACCCGCAGGGTTTCGGCGTACAAAATCAGAGGATTTCTCCCAGTATTTTTCTTCGACAAGTTCCGCTTCCAACCGCTTTTCAGCAAGGCAAAGCCGCACCTTTCGGCAAAAGGGCGATAAAGCAGAGTGATACAAGCGCAGCATTAAGCAGTTCCAAAAATTGAATTGTCCCGCATCAATGCCTGTTTATAGCTCATAATTCAATCCTTGAAACAGCCGACACCCTGCAGAATAATCATAATTCTGCAAGGTCGTTGTCCATTGAAGCTGCCGGATAGGGCGGGGTTATTCGGCCGGAATGCTTGTCGGTTCGATGCTTAAAGGATGCGGCAGATGAACCAGCATTTCCTTTGGGCAAATCTGCACAAAATGCTGCTTTTCCAAGTCCCAGCGCTGCAGGATATCCGCAGCTTTCTGGCTGCCGGATTCTGCACTATGGGCGCTGATCAACCCTTTGAGCTGATCTTCCCAATGGGGCACTGTGACCGCGCAGCTCACAAGGGTTTCCATATTCAGCATATCCATTGCCTGGCCCTGCGGGTCATAAAGATAGGCCATGCCGCCGGTCATCCCGGCCCCAAAGTTTGCGCCAATGGAGCCGAGCACAACAGCCACGCCGCCGGTCATATATTCACAACCATTGCTGCCGCAGCCTTCAACGACGACTTTCGCCCCTGAATTACGCACTGCAAAGCGTTCGCCTGCGCGGCCCGCTGCAAACAGATAGCCATCTGTGGCGCCATATAGAACTGTGTTGCCAATGATTGTGTTGTCCGCAGCAATCAACGGGCTGGACATTGGGGGCCGCACGATGATCGTGCCACCTGACAGACCTTTGCCAACATAGTCATTGGCATCGCCAGACACTTCCAGCTTTAAGCCCGGCGCGGCAAAGGCGCCAAGCGCCTGCCCGGCGCTGCCGGACAGTTTTACTGTCAGATGATCTTGTTGCAGCGTGTTGCGCATGCCGAAATTTTGAACGATGTGGCTTGAGATGCGCGTGCCCACTGAACGATGCGTGTTTTGAACTGCATAGCTCAGCTGCATCTTTTCACCCTCTTTCAAGAAGCGGTCCGCATCCCGCACAATTTCCGCATCCAGCGTATCAGGCACTGAATTTCTTGCCCGGTTGCGGTTGTAGACGATCTTATCAGCGCCATCGACAGTGATGAGCAGCGGGTTCAAATCAAGATCATCAAGATGGTCCGCTCCACGGCTGACCTGACTTAGTAAATCAGCACGGCCAATAATATCGTCCAGCGACCGGGCGCCGATGCTGGCCAAAATTTCCCGCACCTCCTGTGCATAATAGGTGATCAGATTGACCACTTTTTCTGCCGATCCGGTAAATTTAGCACGCAGGTCTTCATTTTGCGTGCACACGCCAACAGGGCAGGTATTGGACTGGCATTGCCGCACCATAATGCAGCCCATGGCAATCAGCGCAGCGGTGCCGATACCGTATTCTTCAGCGCCCATCATCGCAGCCATCACGATGTCGCGCCCGGTGCGCAGCCCCCCATCGGTGCGCAGTGTAATACGATCGCGTAGATTATTCATCGCCAATACCTGATGCGCCTCGGTCAGACCCATTTCCCATGGCAGCCCGGCAAATTTAATCGACGTGGCGGGTGATGCACCGGTGCCGCCATTGTGACCCGAGATTAAAATCACATCCGCCTCAGCTTTGGCAACGCCAGCCGCGATGGTGCCAACACCAGAGGCGGCCACCAATTTGACGGTGACCTTGCAGCGCGGGTTGATCTGTTTGAGATCATAAATAAGCTGGGCAAGGTCTTCGATGGAATAAATGTCATGATGCGGCGGCGGCGAGATGAGCGTCACGCCCTTGGTCGAATGACGCAGGCGCGCGATCAAATCTGTCACCTTCATCCCCGGCAGCTGACCCCCTTCACCGGGTTTGGCCCCTTGGGCCACCTTAATCTCCAGCTCTTCGCACTGGTTGAGGTATTCTGCCGTCACGCCAAAGCGGCCCGAGGCAACCTGTTTGATTTTCGCCGACGGATTGTCGCCGTTGGCTTCTGGATGAAAATGCGCAGGATCTTCACCGCCTTCGCCGCTATCCGATTTTGCGCCGATGCGATTCATTGCGACATTCAAGGTTTTATGGGCCTCGGGGCTTAGCGCGCCCAGCGACATTCCCGGGGTGACAAAGCGTTTGCGAATTGAGGTGATGCTTTCGACCTCATCCAAAAGCACCGGCGCCCCGAGCGGCTTGATCGCTAGCAGATCACGAAGGTGTATTGGCGGATTGGCCTGCATCCGCGCCGAGTATTGCTTCCATAAGTCATAGCTCGCCTTGCTACAGGCCGCTTGCATCATATGCATGCTTTGCGCTTCCCATGCATGGGTTTCGCCGGATCTGCGGGATTTATAAAAACCACCGATCGGCAATATAGTATCGGTTGAGCCCCATCCTTTTGTGTGGATAGCCGTTGTCTTTTTTTGAACTCCGCTCACGCCGATCCCAGAAATACGGCTTATTAGGCCGGGGAAATATTCGGCACACATAGCCCGGCTCAGGCCAACAGCTTCAAAATTCAAACCGCCCCGATAGGACGAGATTACCGAAATCCCCATCTTGGCCATGATTTTTAGCAAGCCCTGATCAATGGCGTTACGATAGCGGGAAACGATTTCGGTTAATGAACCCTCGAGCAACCCGCGCTCAATCCGGTCGGCCAAACTGTCTTCGGCCAGATAGGCATTTACCACTGTGGCTCCTGCGCCGATAATCACTGCAAAGTAATGCGGATCAACGCATTCGGCGCTGCGCACATTGAGCGAGGTAAAAGTACGCAAACCCTTCCGGGTCAGGTGGCTATGAACCGCAGAGGTGGCCAAAATCATCGGCATTGCGACTTTTTCCGGACCGGAATGATGGTCCGTCAACACCAGATGCCCAGCGCCCGAGCGCACAGCATCTTCGGCCTCTGAGCGGATCCGCTCAAGTCCGGATTGGAGCGCCGCCGCATCGTCAGACAAATCAAAGGTACAATCTATTTCAACCAGATTGGCATTGAACTGCCGTGTCAGTTCTTGCCATTGGGCATTGCCGACAAAAGGGCTGTCGAGCACGAGTATCTCGGTTTGAGCGCTGCTTTCGTCCAACACATTTTTTAGGTTTCCAAACCGGGTTTTCAGGCTCATCACCCGGTATTCGCGCAGACTGTCAATCGGCGGATTGGTGACCTGCGAAAAATTCTGCCGGAAGTAGTGCGACAACGGGCGGTATTTATTTGACAAAACTGCGCTGGGTGTATCATCGCCCATCGAGGCCAGCGGCTCTTTGCCATCCTCGGCCATTGGGGCAAGGATTTGTTCCAGTTCTTCAACCGAATAGCCCGCCGCAATTTGGCGTTTGCGAAGCTCGGCGCCGGTAAATAAAGGCTGCTCTGTTACTTTTGCCAAAGCATCATCAAGTTCGTTTATTTTTTTGACCCAGCTGCCAAACGGCTGACTGGCGGCCAGTTTGTTTTTAATTTCTGTATCGTGAAACAGCTGACCCTCTGTCATGTCCACGGCCAAAATCTGCCCGGGACCCAATGCGCCTTTTTCGCGCACGGTTGACTCGTCAATTGGCACCATGCCTGCCTCAGAGCCTGCAATCAAAAGCCCGTCACCCGTCACCACATAGCGCATCGGGCGCAGCCCGTTTCGGTCCAAGCCGGCGCAAACCCAACGCCCGTCGGTCATCGCAAGGGCTGCGGGACCATCCCATGGCTCCATGACCGAATTACAATAAGAATACATATCCCGCCAAGCTTGCGGCAATTCTTTGGCTTGCTGCGACCAACTTTCAGGCACCATCATGGTTTTAGCCATTGGTGCATTGCGCCCGGCCCGAACCAGCATTTCAAACACCGCATCAAGCGCCGCTGAATCGGATGAGCCACTTGGTACTATTGGTTTAATATCCTCAGCCATGTTGCCAAATGTTGCACTGGTCATGCGGATTTCATGACTTTTCATCCAGTTTACGTTGCCCTTCAGGGTGTTGATTTCCCCGTTGTGGGCCAGCATGCGAAACGGCTGTGCAAGCCACCACTGCGGAAACGTATTTGTTGAATACCGCTGGTGATAGATTGCAAAAGCACTTTCAAAACGCTCGTCGCGCAAATCCGGGTAAAATACGGCGACCTGTTCGGCCAGCATCATGCCTTTGTATATGATCGAACGGCAGGACAGCGACGCAATATAAAGTTCATTTATGCCGGCAGAAGAGGCTGCCTTTTCAATGCGCCTGCGGATCACATAGAGTTCCCGCTCAAAGGTTTCCTCACTGACGCCTTTGCTATTGCTGATTAAAATCTGTTCGATTTCGGGGCGGGTTGCATTTGCCTTTTCGCCAAGGCAGTCGACCTCAACCGGCACATGGCGCCAGCCGTGGGTATAATAGCCCATCCGCAAAACTTCACTTTCAACAATCGTCCGGCAGGTTTCCTGCGCGCCAAAATCCGTACGCGGTAAAAACACCTGACCGACCGCGATTAATTCACCTTTTCGGGGCTCGTGTCCCGTGCGCCGAATTTGGTCGTAAAAGAACGGCACGGGTATTTGCACATGGATGCCAGCCCCATCACCGGTTTTGCCGTCGGCGTCCACAGCCCCGCGGTGCCAAACAGCTTTGAGGGCTTCGATGCCATTCTCAACTACCTTTCGGCTGGGTTTTCCATCAATTGAGACCACAAGCCCAACCCCGCAGGAGGCGTGCTCATCTTCATTGCGATATAGGCTGTGATCTGCCATCCAAGCCCGCTTTGCCTTTTGCGCGGCGGCCCAATCTGCATCATAATTTGTCATGGCATGTCTCCTTTGACGGCGAACGGCTAGAATTTTTTACTTGATGCCTTTAGGCACCTTTTTGTTTGATATACGTGATCCAGATCACTCGGCTGCAAATGAGGCGGCTGGTGCCAAGTCTTTTAAAATGGCCTCTGCTGTATCGCGGCCGTCTTTAATGGCCCAGACCACCAGCGACGCACCGCGGACAATATCACCAACTGCATAAACGCCCGGCATGTCGGTTTTCCCGGTTCCGAAATCTGCTTTGATGGTGCCCCAACGGGTAACTGGCAGCTCGGGTTGATCAAACAGTGTTGGTAAATCCTCTGGTTCAAATCCCAAGGCTTTAATTACCAGATCAGCCTCTTCTACATAATCGCTGCCCTCGATCATCTCGGGCTGGCGGCGCCCGCTGACATCAGGTGCGCCAAGGTGCATCTTTTTGGCCATGACGCCCTTAACAGCCCCATTTTGAGTGGTTTCGGGCGTCGCAGAGGTTACACTGGCATTGTTTACAAAACCTTCAGGTGCCGAGAGCCATTCGAAAATAACGCCCTCTTCTTCTGCATTTTGAACCTCGCGCTGGGACCCGGGCATATTTGCGCGATCCCGTCGATAAAGGCACTTTACCGACGTCGCCCCTTGGCGGATAGCGGTGCGCACACAGTCCATGGCAGTGTCGCCACCGCCGATGACTACGACTTTTTTATTTCTGGCATTAAGGGCGCTGTTTTCAAAATGTGGGAGTTTGTCACCAAAATTAATTTGGTTCGAAACCGTAAGAAAATCTAAAGCCTGTACCACGCCATCAAGAGTGCTGCCGGCGATGTCCAAATCACGAATTTTATAGACACCTGTTGCGATAATGATGGCGTCATGGGCGGTGCGCAGCTCGTCAAAGGTCACATCACGGCCGATGTCACAATTCAGTTTTAGGTTTATTCCTCCGGCGATCAATTGCTCGTTGCGCCGCAGCACCACGTCTTTTTCTAACTTAAAGCCCGGGATCCCATAGGTGAGCAGCCCGCCAGCCCGGTCATAACGGTCATAAACCGTCACTTGGATACCGGCGCGCCGCAGGTGATCCGCCGCAGCCAGCCCGCCGGGGCCAGCGCCGATAATGGCAACGGATTGGTCACGCTCGGTGATTGGTGTGATTGCTTTTACCCAGCCATTTTCCCAAGCCGTATCGGTGATATACTTTTCAACTGCACCGATAGTTACAGTTTCATGCCCCGATTGTTCAATCACGCAATTGCCTTCACACAGCCGATCCTGCGGACAAATCCGGCCGCAAATTTCGGGAAAGGTATTGGTCGCTTGGGCTACCTCATAAGCCTCTTGCAGACGGCCCTCGGCCGTGAGCAAAAGCCAATCCGGTATATTGTTGTGCAACGGACAATGCGACTGACAATAAGGTACGCCGCATTGGCTACAACGGCTGGCTTGTTCTTGCGCTTTCGCAGCCGCAAACTCAGCATAAATTTCCTGAAAATCCTGCGCTCTACTTACAGCACTGCGTTTTTCCGGCATCGATCTGTCGAGCGACACGAATTTTAGCATAGGTTGCTTGGCCATTTAGGATCTCCAATTCCAATCTTGCAGTCTTTAGAGGAAACCAGCACACAATAAAAGTCAAATATGCTGACCTATTTCAGAACATTTAACCTTACTGCTTCTTAAAATATGGTTCAACAACTTTTTTTAGAACCGATTCGGACCTAAAAATAATCCTTTTCTTTCTAAAGCCAGTGTTTATAGCTATGGGCAGACTTCAACAGGGTTGCTTTGATGCCACTTCTCCACCTGATTTTACTGGCTATTATTCAAGGCGTGACCGAATTTTTGCCTATTTCCTCAAGCGCGCATCTTATTCTTTTGCCCAACCTCACAAATTTACAGGACCAAGGCCAACTTATTGATGTTGCGGTACATTTGGGGACACTGGTGGCGGTAATGACTTATTTTTGGCGGGACATGCTGCGCATTTTAAACGGCTTGCTCGAGTTGAGCCGCCGCAAAGTCAATTCTGCCGACGCCCAATTGGCGCTGTGTTTGATTGTTGCAACAGTGCCCGCGGTTCTGTTTGGACTTGGCCTAAAACTCACAGGGTTTGATTTGGCCATGCGCGACAATGTTGCACTAATCGGTTGGGCGATGCTGGGATTTGGGCTGCTTTTATGGTGGGCCGATCGGACAGCGGATCGTCCAAAACCTGCCACCGAGTGGAGCCTGCGTCAGGCAATCATCTTGGGCCTGTGGCAGGCATTGGCGTTGATTCCGGGCACATCACGGTCGGGAATTACCATCACAGGTGCGCGCCTTATGGGCTATCAGCGCCGCGATGCTGCGCGGCTTTCAATGCTCATGTCTGTGCCGGTAATCCTTGCGGCAGGCGGGCTATCAAGTTTGGATGTGATCGGCAAGGTTGAAACTGCTGCTTTGGGCGACGCAGCCATCGCCGCAGGATTTGCTGCAGTTTCGGCCTTTATTGCGCTCGGGTTGATGATGCGCCTGCTAAAATCGATCAGCTTCACACCCTATGTCATCTACCGGGTTATTCTGGGCGCTGGCCTGATCCTATGGGCCTATCTTTAATTTACTTGCATCCCATGGCATAAGCATCTTAAGACTGCCAGCCAGCAAAAGGAAATCGCATCATGGCGAAACATATCCGAATTCTTAATGGGCCAAACTTGAACCTGTTGGGCACCCGTGAGCCAGAGCTTTACGGCCACGACACGCTTGAGGATGTTTTGGCGCAATGTCAGGCTGTAGGCACCAAGCTGGGCTTTGAAGTAAGTCTTAAACAGTCTAATCATGAAGGCCAGCTTATAGATTGGATCCAAGAGGCACGTACCAGTGCCGACGGGATTATCATCAATCCAGCAGGCTATAGCCACACCTCAGTTGCTATTCTGGATGCGCTAAACATGTTTGATGGACCGGTTATCGAGGTGCATGTCTCAAATATCCATCGCCGCGAAAGCTTTCGTCATCATTCGTATGTATCGCTGCGCGCAAACGGCGTCATAGCCGGCTGTGGGGCCCAAGGATATAGCCTGGCCATGCATAGGATGGGGCAACTTTTAGCGCAGAGCTAAGAACCGGCGTACTTTTATGACAAATCCGCTTTATGATGCGCTGTTCAAGCCCCACGAAAATGCCCAAACCACATTTTTGATCCTGCCCGATCAGACCCGTTGGACCCATGATCAGTTTTTGCGCCGCAGCGCGCAATTTGCCCATGTCCTGACAAGCGCAGGTTTGACGCCTGGCAGCCGCTTGGCCGTGCAGGTGGAAAAGTCACCCCAAGCGCTTGCGGTTTATGCTGCATGCGTTGCCGCCGGGGTGATTTTTTTACCGCTGAACAGCGGATATACAGCGGCGGAAATCGACTATTTTATTGAAAACTCTGGCGCTGAAATGATGCTATGTGACGGCGCGGCATACGAAACCCTGACGCCGTTAGCCGCCAAGTATAGGGCCGAGCTGTTGGTGCTGAATGCCGATGGCTCTGGCAGCTTTTGCGAGCGCGCGGATGATCAGCCGGACCGTTTCGATATTTGCCCTCGCACTGCCGATGATCTGGCAGCCTTTCTTTATACATCAGGCACCACAGGCCGGTCCAAAGGGGCAATGCTGAGCCAAAACAACCTTTTGTCGAATGCACAAACGCTGGCCGACTATTGGCAGTTTTCCAAATCCGACGTGCTGCTGCATGCGTTGCCAATTTTTCACACTCACGGATTATTTGTCGCCACCAATATTTGCCTTTTAACCGGCTGTGCGATGCGGTTTTATCCAAACTTTGATCGCAGCGCTTTGATCCGCGATATGCCATCATCAACCGCCTTGATGGGCGTGCCCACATTTTACACCCGTTTGCTGGATGACCCAAAGTTTGACCAGACGGCCACCCGAAATATGCGCCTGTTCATTTCCGGAAGCGCGCCGCTGCTGGCCGAAACCCACAAACAGTTTGAACAGCGCACCGGCCACCGCATACTTGAGCGCTACGGGATGACCGAAACCAATATGATCACCTCAAACCCCTATTGCGGCGAACGACGCGCGGGCACAGTCGGGCATCCCCTGCCCGGGATTGAGGTGAAAATAACAGATCCCGAAACGGGCCAGCCCCTGCCGCAGGGCGGGATTGGCATAATTGAGGTGCGCGGGCCAAATGTATTTAAAGGCTATTGGAAAATGCCCGAAAAAACCGCAGCAGAACTGCGCGCAGATGGATTTTTCATCACTGGCGACCTTGGGCAGGTCGATCAGGACGGGTATTTTCAAATTGTGGGCCGGGACAAAGATCTAATTATTTCGGGCGGCTTTAATATCTATCCCAAAGAAATCGAAGCGGCGCTCGATGATCTTTCTGGGGTGCTTGAAACTGCTGTTATCGGCGTGCCGCACCCTGATTTTGGCGAAACGGTGGTGGCGGTTGTTGTGGCCGAGCCTGATGCCGATATAAACCCAAACAACCTTGCTAACGAAATGCAGGAAAAACTGGCCAAGTTCAAACAGCCGCGATCCTATCAGATTGTGCCCCAGTTGCCACGCAACACAATGGGCAAAGTCCAAAAGGCGCAATTGCGAACCCAGTATCAAGCGCTTTTTCAGCCCACGACCACAGACTAAAGCCGGCACATGAAACGCAAAAGGGCGCGGTTTACATCCCGCCCTTTGATCTGCTTCAAGCCCCAGATGCTTTAATGTAGCACCGCTTCACCCGGCGGATTTTGATTTGATCGGCTCAGGCGGTCCCCGATAATAAGCCCCTCAGAGCTGGCATCAACCGCAAGCGTATCACCTTCGGCAATATCACCCGCAAGGATCATTTCCGCCAGCGGATCCTGCAAGGTGCGTTGGATCACCCGCTTCAAGGGCCGCGCCCCGAACACAGGATCATAGCCTTCGTCCGCCAACCATTTGCACGCCGCATCACTCAGCGACAGGGTAATTTTACGGATAGACAGACGGTTATAAAGCAACTGCAACTGCACCGAGACGATGCCGCTCATATCGTCGCGGCTTAAACGATCAAAGATAATTGTCTCATCCAAACGGTTTAGAAACTCGGGGCGAAAATGCGATCGCACCGCATCCATCACATCGCGTTTTGCAGTTGCGCTATCCGCGCTTTGCGCCAGTTCGCTTAAAGCCTGCGATCCAAGGTTGGACGTAAGGATGATCAGGGTCTGCTTAAAATCAACCGTCCGCCCCTGCCCGTCGGTCAGCACCCCGTCATCCAGAACCTGAAGCAGCACGTTAAATACATCCGGGTGGGCTTTTTCGACCTCGTCAAAAAGCACAACCTGATAGGGTCTGCGGCGCACGGCTTCGGTTAAAACACCGCCCTCATCATAACCAACATACCCCGGAGGCGCCCCGATCAGACGCGCCACCGCATGTTTTTCCATGAACTCGGACATATCAATACGCACCATTGCGCCGTCATCGTCAAACAGGAAATTGGCAACTGCCTTGGTCAATTCGGTCTTGCCAACACCGGTGGGGCCTAAAAATAAAAATGATCCCAGCGGGCGGTTTTCATCGTTCAGCCCGGCGCGCGCGCGGCGTGCCGCATTGGCCACGGCCCGCACAGCAGTCGATTGGCCAATCACCCGCTTTTGCAAGGCGTCTTCCATACGCAAAAGCTTTTCCCGCTCGCCCTCGAGCATTTTAGCAACCGGAATTCCGGTCCAGCGCTCAACCACATGCGCGATTTGTTCGGGGTCCACCGCTTCTTCCACCATCATGCCCTGACGGTCAGCCATTTCGGCCTCGGCCAAGGCTTTTTCCAACTGCGGGATAACCCCATAGGACAGCTCGCCTGCGCGTGCCAGATTGGCATCACGTTTGGCCAGCTCTAAATCAGCGCGTGCGCGGTCAAGTTGCTCTTTTAGATCGCGCGCTCCGGCAAGCTTGTCACGCTCTGCCTGCCATTGAGCGGTCATGGTGGCGCTTTTATCCTGCAGCTCGGACAGATCTTTTTCCAGCGCCGCAAGCCGGTCTTGCGAGGCTTTGTCCTTTTCAATTCGCAGCGCTTCCGCTTCGATTTGTTTTTGCAAAATTTCCCGGTCCAATGCATCAAGCTCTTCGGGTTTGCTATCCACCTGCATCCGCAAACGGCTGGCCGCTTCATCCACCAGATCGATCGCTTTATCCGGCAGGAATCGGTCGGTAATATAACGGTTCGACAGGGTCGCCGCCGACACCAAAGCGCCATCGGTGATACGCACCCCATGGTGCAATTCGTATTTTTCCTTGATGCCGCGCAGGATGCTGACTGTATCATCAACCGTCGGCTCAGAGATTAAGACAGGCTGAAAGCGGCGCGCAAGGGCGGCGTCTTTTTCAACATATTTGCGATATTCATCCAGCGTTGTGGCGCCGATACAGTGCAATTCACCCCGCGCCAGAGCCGGCTTAATCAAATTCGCCGCATCCAGTGCGCCTTCTGATTTTCCCGCGCCCACCAGCGTGTGCATTTCATCGATGAACAAAATAACTTCACCTGCCGCTGCGGAAATTTCCGTTAAAATCGACTTAAGCCGCTCTTCGAATTCGCCGCGATATTTGGCACCTGCGATGAGCGCGCCCATATCAAGCGCCATCAAGCGTTTGTTGCGCAGCGATTCCGGCACATCTTTGTTGACGATGCGCAAGGCCATCCCTTCGGCAATCGCTGTTTTTCCCACGCCCGGTTCGCCAATCAGCACTGGATTATTTTTGGTCCGGCGCGACAGAACCTGCATCGCGCGGCGAATTTCTTCGTCGCGGCCAATAATCGGGTCTATTTTTCCCGCCTCGGCTGCAGCCGTCAGATCTTGGGCATATTTCTCCAAGGCTTCATAACTGTCTTCCGCGCTGGCACTGTCGGCGGTGCGGCCCTTGCGCAAATCATTGATGGCGAAATTTAAATTCTGCGCGCTCACCTTGGCTGCTGTCAGCAAATCTTTGGCTGAAGAGCGCACCACCGCCAAAGCTGTCAGGATGCGCTCGACCGTCACAAATTGATCTTTGGCTTTTTCAGCAAGCTTTTCTGCTTCGCTCAGCACTTTTGCAGTGCTGGTCTCCAAAATCATCTGGTGTGATCCACCCGAGACTTTTGGAAGTTTTGAAAAGGCTTGATCCACCAGTTCGGCAAGCTGCGCTGCGTCACCGCCAGAACTGGCGATTAAATTTGCGGCAAAACCTTCGCTATCATCCACCAAGGCCTTTAAAAGATGCAATGGCTCTAATCTTTGATGATCTTCTCGCACCGCAATGCTTTGGGCATTTTGCACAAACCCGCGCGCGCGCTCCGTGAACTTGCTTAAGTCCATGGTTATCTCCTTTTAATATAAGCGCCCAATTGCTTTTTGCGCCCGATCAACAGCACGCATTTTCAGGGCCTTGTGATAATTGATATGGGAATTGCTCTGCGATCGGTCAAGGCAGTAGCAGCACTTTGAAATATTGCGGCGTTAGAAGATGCGGCAGAGTGCCTTTAAAATGGGCGAAAGAAGATCGAATTAGAACATTTTTATGCCATGAAGAAATTTCACTCTTTAAAGGCAAGAGGTTTTAGGGAAGGAAAAGGCCATGGAAATCCGCAATGTCGAGTACTATCCAGCAGATTTTGAAGGTGACAACACCTTGAACACCTTTGTTTTGCGCATGCAAACCAATGAGGCCATAATTCAATTGCAGTGTAAGAAAAGCCCACATACCAAAGGGGATGCACAAATTGCAGTTGAGCTGCTAAGGGATGCCAAACGGCAATTGGCAAAACTTCCAGAAATTTCAAGCGGCATCGAGAAAGTTTTCTTTAATAAGGAACTCATCGCATTCGAAGACGCGCTTGTTGCTTGACGCGGCTTTACTTCACTGCATATATCGCCTTTGATTAAATAGAAGGCAGGGCAGATGAACGATGACCGGCTGATTGTAGCGCTAGATGTTCCCGATGCGGTGAGCGCGCTCAACCTTACCCAAAAGCTGGGGGATGCTGTAAGCTTTTATAAAATCGGGCTTGGGATGCTCACCGGGGGCGGATTGGGGCTTGCCAATGAGCTTAAGCACGAGCATGGCAAACGCATTTTTCTTGATATGAAATTGTTTGACATCGGGGCAACAGTCGAGAACGCCGTACGCGGATTGGCCCAATTTGATCTGGACTTTCTAACCGTGCATGGCGATCCGCAGGTTGTGGCCGCTGCCAAAGAGGGCGCAGGCGGCAAAGATCTAAAAATTCTTGCCGTCACCATTTTAACCTCGCTTGATCGCACCGACCTTGACGGGTGTTTGATAAAATCTGGCGCGATAGAAGACCTTGTTATCGAAAGGGCCGAGCGCGCGTTTGAGGCCGGGGCGGATGGGGTTATCGCATCGCCGCATGAAGTGGCACATATCCGCAGTTTGCCAAGCAGTGAAGGTAAATTGGTGGTCACGCCGGGCGTTCGCCCGCTGGGGGCAGACCTAGGCGATCAAAAGCGCGTCAAAACCCCTGCAGATGCTATTGCGGCCGGTGCAGATCATATCGTCGTGGGCCGCCCGATCACCCGCGCCAGCAACCCTGCATACGCGGCGCGCGATATATTATCGAGCATCGGCTAAAAAAGGCTAAGCGCTTTGATTATACCGCATCGGATATAGGTCGACGCTCTAAACTGCCTGAGGCCATCACAACCCCGATTGCAACCAGCAGAACGCCAATTATTTTAACAAAAGTAATTGTTTCATTTAGAAATACCGCGCCGCCGATTAATGCTAAAACTGGCGTTAAAGCTCCGAATGCTGCAGTTTGCGCCGCGCCTAGTTTTCGCACCGCAAAAGAATATAATACCAGTGCGAGCACCGCAATAATAACACCCTGCAACACGGCCATGTATACGATGTCTGGGGCACTAACAGTCGAAAAATTCACTTTTCCTGTCCATAAAAGAAACGGCATTAATCCCAGTGTTCCCCAGAACAACCCAATCACCAAACCATGAACGGGACTAAGACCGCTTTGGCGAAAATATACAGAGTAAACCGCCCAAAGACATGATCCCAACAGAAATAGAAGATGCCCTTTCCATGCATTCGGATCCGAGCCGCTTATTATCTGCCAAAGGCCAATTAACACAGCCCCTCCCAAGATCAGAGTTAATCCCGTCAAACGCAATCGGCCAAGCTTTTCCCCGGCAAGCAAAACTGCGAATAACGCGGTCCAGAAGGGTAACATTCCCGGCGCCAGTGCACCCGCATCCGATGCCGGAGCGTAGAATAATCCCGTTGAAATCACATAGGGGAAAATTGCACTTGCGCCCACCGTAAGCATAAAGGTGCCAATCAAGTTTTGGCCACGAAGCACAACACCCAGCTTAAGCATAAAGGGTAAAGTTATTAAGCTGGCTGTTCCAAGACGAAGAACCAAGACTTCTTCAACCGTAAACTTGCCACTTACGGCGGTCCGAGTTCCTAAAAGAAAAACGGCCCATATCGCAACCGTTGCAAGCGCTGCTGCGAGCCCTAAGCTATGTCCTCGCGCATCCTTCATTCGTCGTCCAATCAGCTCTTGAAGATTTGCATGCACCCAACATCAGCTTGTGACATGATGGGGGATATACGCACAAGGAGAAATTCGCAAAGCTTTGCAAACCACCCCATTGCAGTCACACTTTAAATTATCTGAGCTGCCGCTTTTCTCTAGATGGTGAATTCTTGGTATTGTGAGTTTTTTAGTTTAGGGCGCTCTATAATTTTAGCCAATTAAGCTGACGTAAAATGCCAAAAGGGACAAAACCCTGATCAAAGTAAATGTCGGGAAAAAATTATCCACAGCAAGGAAGCCTTCGCCCCAATGGACAAAAGGCCAGTCATCCACTAACATTCAAACTGGACCGTTTAACTGGGGGTGATCCGCTCTCGAAACGCCCGTGGCTGTCGGGCCTTCCGCAATCGTCCCGCCAGTCGCAGACAGCCCACTGATATGGCTGTGCTGGCCAACATCCGTGAACAATCCAGGCTTTCACTTAGCAGCTATAGTGGATTTGGCGAAAGCAGACACTCACATAACTGATTTGGGCTGCGGCTACGCGGACGAACCAGACCTTGGGTTACTAAAGCCCCATTAGGGCTTCGCTTATAGCGTTGCTAGAAATACTGGTCGTCAAGGCTGATACGGGGATAATATACTGGCCCTCACTCGGCGGTTACCCGAACTGGACTATAGCGCCTTCAGAGCAGAAAAAATCTTGGACTTCAGGTCGTCGGATTCAGCCTTCGAAAGCGCGCGCTCATGCGCGACTTGGCATTTTCGATCTTGCGGTTCGACCCTAGCGCAAGCCCGTAGCAATAGTCGAAATGTTCATGCTCAAAGCCCTGTTTTTCCAAGGCCGCAAAATGCGGAAGACAGAACGCGCCGCATTCCTTGTAGAACTTTTTTACAGTTGGCAGGTCGGGGACGTGCAGGCAAAGTTGAAAGGCCTGTTCCTGCAATTTACCACGACGATACTGCCGAATGGGATTAGCCAGCGACGAGGAAAAACGAAATGGCAGTGCTAAATAAACCTTAATCAGCTCTTCTGCGGTCAAGTGGGTAATGTTTAAAGAAAATAAAGCGCTGTAAAATCCTTGGCCGGTGTACCATTGTTTTTCGGTCCTAACGAAGATAGCCAATTCGCATCCAGTTTCAAACGACTCCCCTTTTTTACCAACGTTGTTAACGTGACCTCATTGGGCTTTACCCCTGCCGCGATCATCTCATCCAGCACCTTTCGGCCTTCTTCATTGCCCAAGCTGAGCGCCATATCGGCATTGGATGCAATGCGATAGGATTTCTGGTAGGATTCTAGCCGACCTTCTTCCAATCCAACCAGTGAGATTGCGATACCGAACTGCAACCGAGCTTCTGCAAAGTCACGCTCTGTGAAAGCGAGATTTCCAAGTGCTGCCAACGAACGCGCAAACTCGATGTTTGCATGTTCTGCGGTGTTCTGCGTGATCCGCGCTGCTTCATGTAATTTAGTCTTGGCTAATTGTATGTCCTGTTCAACTAAGGCTGCTTTTGCGTCTGCCTTTAGTCTATGAACTTAGGTAGGTAGGTTTGACTGGCGATTGAGTTCGTCAACCAGTTCTTTGTATCGGTTCTCAATACTCTGTTCTGACGGGATGCCCGGATTGCTAGTGTCCCTTCCTTTTCGGCGGCCAAAAAACGGCCAAGCCAATCATCGTCAAGTTTGAGCGCTGTCTGCAGCTTCCCCACGATGCAAAATTTGTTAGTTGCCTGCCATTTTCGATGCGGGAAATCATTGCATTTCCACAGGCACCGTTCACGGCATTAGTGAATTCTCCACCAGTCCAGCCCAAACGGTTTCGTTTCTCATAAACAGCCTCACCGAATGCGGTGAGCAGGCTTTGGTCAAACTTTGGCAAATCTAAGCATCCAATAGCAAAGAATGGCATTTCTTTTTCATTTCCGTCATGGCATCAATCAATCACCATTAGGTCTCCCCACTCGCCCGGCGCTTTTCTAGGAGTGTCGGGTGAATATCAGAAAACCAAAGTAAGCGAACGTTCATAAATGGCACAGCATCTGTCAAAAAGTGGGCTCACACCTAGCTTTCACCGCGTGCTACGCGAGCCGCCGATGTCAGGAAGCAGGCCCAACTTTGCAAATCTCGCTTTCTGCGCATAGGTCAAAGCTGGTTGAGATTTCACACTTGGGACAAAAGGCAATGCGCCCCCATGAGGAAAGGTTGGTGAGACAGGGCTTTGGGGGTGAGGTTTTATAAATACAAGATAGAACAATATCTTGAGAGATTGTTCGTCGCCAAACGAGGTCAAAATCTGAAAATATAAGGCAAAGTTGCTTGGGGTTTCACATGAAGATGGTGGTGGAGCCTAGGGGGATCGAACCCCTGACCTCTACAATGCCATTGTAGCGCTCTCCCAGCTGAGCTAAGGCCCCGTGCGACGTTTGATCGTCAAAAAGTATCTAGGCAATGCGCGGGGTGGGATCAAGCGGAAAATCACCCCGCACATCTATCTTGGCGCTTTGGCGTTAGCCCTCGTCGTCGTCTGTTGACATATCGGCGATGTCTTCCAGAGGTACGCTATCCTCCTCCTCATCATCATCCAACACATCATCCCCGAGATCTACATCTACGTCTTCATCGTCCAAAACAACTTCTTCTGTTTCAATCTCGGACTCTTTGGCGCGCACGGAAGACATATCTTCGTTATCTGCGGCAATCATCCGGGTTTTGGAAGTGTCAAGTTGGACGGCTTCGCCCGTGTAGGGGCTGACGATCGGGGTTTTGTTCAGGTCGTAAAATCGCTTGCCAGTGGTTGGACATACGCGCTTTACACCCCATTCTTCCTTGGGCATTGGTTATTTCCCTTTAAACTTTTGCTCTTGTCGACAATCAGCGCCTCCTGCCATAACAAAGCCAGCGTGTCAAAGGCATTAACGGTGAAATGTGAAGGAATGTGATTTTTCATGGGGAACCAAGGATAAATGACCACAATTTTCATTCCAGGACCCCCCCAGATTGCTGTGAGCGTTAAAAAATCCGCACGGGCCAAACGCTTGAGTCTGCGGGTATCATCGCTAGATGGCCGGGTAACACTGAGCGCACCAAACCGTGTTTCCCCACGCAAGATAGAAGCCTTTGTTTTTGAAAAAGAAGCCTGGCTTAGACAGAATATCACCCGCGTTCCCGCTCCGATAAAGGTACAGATTGGCTCGGAAATCCCAGTTTTAGGCCGCAGGGTATTTTTGGCCAAGTCCTCGACCAGCCGGATTTGGCACCAAGAGGATCAGCTTTTTGTTCCGGAAAACAGATCCAATACTGCTGCCCGTGTTCTTGGGTACCTTAAAACTTTGGCGCGAGATCATCTGACGCAAAAGTCCGATTTTTATGCAGGACAACTGGGACAGGACTACTGCAGGCTATCTTTGCGCGACACACGCTCGCGGTGGGGATCGTGCAGCCAAGATCGCGCATTGATGTTTTCATGGCGACTGGTGATGGCACCGCAGGACGTTTTGGACTATGTGGCGGCTCATGAAGTGGCCCATCTTGAGCAAATGAACCATTCTAAGCAGTTTTGGGCAGTGGTTGAACGGCTCTATGGTGATTACCGGCCAGCACGCGCTTGGTTGCGGGATAAGGGCGCCGAATTACATCGCTATCGCTTTGTGGATTGACGCCATGGGGTTTTGTGATCACAAATAGGGAATGGCACATCCCCTAAAACTTCCCGAATCGTCAGCCTCTGCGCATGAGCATATCTATCGCGGGCTTCGCAACCGGATCATGCTGGGGCAGATCCAGCCCGGCCAAGCCATGACCATTCGTGGAATTGGCGAAGAATTTGGGGTCTCTATGACCCCATCACGCGAGGCGGTGCGCCGGCTTGTGGCAGAAGGCGCACTTTCGGTGTCCAGCTCAGGTCGGGTCTCTACCCCTGAGCTTAACAACGAAAGAATCGAAGAGCTGTCCGCCCTGCGCTCATTGATAGAAGTTGAATTGGCCAGTCGGGCTTTGCCGCGCGCGCATCTGGCATTGATTGATCGGCTTACTGCGATTAACGGCATGATTGGAACAGCTGTCAATGATCATGATGCGGTTGCCTATATACGTACAAATTTGGAATTCCATCGCACGCTTTATTTGCGCGCTCAAGCACCGGCAATGCTTGCAATGGCCGAAACGGTTTGGCTTCAATTGGGTCCCACAATGCGACTGCTGTACGGCAAACTGCAGCGCAAGGCCCCGCCGCATTTTCACAAAGTCATTCTTGCAGCTTTGCGTGCTGGTGATGAGCCCGGCCTAAGGCTGGCCGTGCGTTCGGATGTCACTCAAAGTCTAAGGATGTTGGCCGCTTAAGCCGCCAAGCCAGTTGATCCAAGCGATAAAAACCGCTCGCGGCGATCTTTAAGCAAAGCATCTGCATCTTTGCCGGAAAGATCATTAAGAAGCGCGCCCAATGTTGTTCTCACGGCTTCAAATGTGGCGTCGTGGTTTCGATGTGCCCCGCCCAACGGTTCTTCGATCACACAGTCATTGACGCCAAGCTTTTCCAAGTCCTGCGCAGTCAAACGCAGCGCCTCTGCAGCCTCACGCATTTTTTCGGCGTCTTTCCACAGAATCGACGCGCAGCCCTCTGGGCTGATCACCGAATAGACCGAGTGTTCTAACATGGCGACCCTGTTTGCCGTGGCAAAGGCAACTGCTCCGCCCGAACCGCCTTCGCCGATCACCACCGACACCAAAGGCACCCCGATTTGCAGGCATTTCTCTGTTGAACGGGCAATCGCTTCGGATTGGCCGCGCTCTTCTGCGCCTTTTCCGGGATATGCGCCCGGAGTATCCACCAGTGTAATCACAGGCAGGCCAAATTTGTCGGCCATCTCCATCAACCGGATGGCTTTACGGTAGCCTTCGGGCCGCGCCATGCCAAAATTTCGCTCGATGCGGCTTTTGGTATCGTGGCCCTTTTCATGGCCAATCACCACAACAGGGTGATCATTAAAGCGCGCCAAGCCGCCGATCACCGCGTGATCGTCTGCAAAGTTGCGATCCCCCGCCAAAGGCGTAAACTCGGTAAACAGCGCAGCGATATAATCTTTGCAATGGGGCCGTTCGGGATGCCGCGCCACCTGGCATTTTCGCCATGGAGTAAGCGATTTATACAACTCGCTGAGCAATTCTTGAGCTTTGGTATCGAGCGCCTTGGCTTCATCCTCAACGTCCATTTCTTCGTTTTGCCGCGCCATCGCGCGCAGCTCTTCTGCCTTGCCTTCAATTTCGGCAAGCGGTTTTTCAAACTCAAGATAATGCGTCATGCTCGGCTCCCACTGAACCAGTTCTATATGGGGTTTTAGACACCGAGGTGCAACGAAAATTCACGATTTCGCTGCAAATTTCGCGAGAATTCGAC
>ERZ1049444.518-NODE-518-length-36308-cov-5.178413_pt1 | contig 36308 bp, 33 predicted proteins | sample MGYA00383101_ERZ1049444 | MGnify/ENA primary metagenome ERZ1049444 (study PRJEB29581, sample SAMEA5548371) | metagenome | biome: marine; feature: coastal; material: water | depth 50 m | study: Short-term variability in the microbial, nano- and picoplankton... | reverse complement strand
GGCGGCGACCCTGTTGCAGGGCGACACGGGCTTGGGTTTCCTCGGTGATGTCCATCGACAGGATATAAACGCCCCGAATATTGCGGTCCTCGTCCCAGTCAGGGGTAAAGGCAACGCGAATTCGCCGCGCGCTGTCGTTGTCGTTGAACTCAAACACGCCACCCTTTCCTTTGAGAGCTTTCTCAAGGTTGGGTTGAATGCGCTCATAAGCTTTTTCACCAACGGCCTGCTCGAACGTCATGCCAACGACATCACCCGGGCGTCCGGGCAGGACAGAACTAAGGCGACGGTTGGAATAGGTATAAACGGTGTCCGGATCAACATGAGCGATATGCGCTGGCATCATTTCGGTCGTCAGTCGGGTGCGGGCTTCGATTTCCGTTAGCTGGCGTTTGGTTTCCTCAAGCGCGCCGATGGTGGCTTCTAGCTCTCGGTTGGTGGCGGCCAATTCTTCGGATCGGGCTAGAACTTGCTCGGACAGTTCTTCAGAACGTGCGCGAAGCATCGTGTCTTGTTGTTTGGCGCGCGTGATGTCGGTGTAAACTGTCACCCAGCCACCTTGCGGCAGGGGGGTGCCCTCGACGCTGATCCATTGACCGTTTGAGCGCCGGCGTTCCATATAGTGGGCTTCAAACGATTCAGCCAACTCGACGCGGACGCGAACAAACTCTTCTATGTCGTCAATTTCGCCGTATTCACCGGAGACCGATAGATAGCGAATTACATCCTCAAACGAGGTGCCATGTGCTGTGATTTCAGCAGGTAAGTCAAACATCCGCGTCATCGGCTGATTGAACACAACAAGCTTCATGTCTTGATCGAAGACAGAGATCGCCTGCTGGATAAGGTTCATCCCTGCCAACAGTAATGCGTCTGCTTGTGATTTGGTCTGTCTCATCGTCGGGTCTCCGCACCTCAGTCCTAGCGATCAACGGCGGCGAGTCAAACAAACTGGGCCGCTTGTTACAATTCGTTAGGTTTCGGAAAACTTCCGGAAAAAGTTGACGCCTAGTCTGGCTTCAGTTCCCAATAGGGAAAAGAATCGCGCATGCGATTTGCCACCCAGTCAGGTGGCTTGTGGGAGGAAAGAAATTTGGCACAACCGTCTTCGGCTGACGGGTACGCATCAGTACCTTCGCTGCTAAAACGCAATGCAATTCAATTCGCTGAAAAGGCGGCCTATCGGGAAAAAGAATTCGGTATCTGGCAGACTTGGAGCTGGTCCGAAACTGAAACCGAGATTGAAAATTTGGCGCTTGGTCTGATCAACATGGGTGTAAATCCCGGTGATCATATCGCAATTATCGGCCGGAATCGTCCCTACCTATATTGGTCTATGGTTGCCGCACAGATGGCAGGCGCTGTTCCAGTGCCGCTATATCAGGACGCTGTCGCAGATGAGATGGCTTATGTACTTGGTCACTGTGGCGCACGTTTTGTAATCGTAAGCGATCAAGAGCAGGTCGACAAAGTGATTGAGGTTCAGGGAGAGCTGCACCAGTTCGAGCATATGATCTATCTCGATCCACGCGGAATGCGGAAATACGATCACTCGCATCTGCATGAATACAGCCACGTTCAAGAACAAGGCCATGCAGCCCGTGATGAGCTGCGCCCAGAGATGGAGCGCCGTATTGCTGAGTTGGATTACGATAGCAAATGCGTGATGCTTTATACTTCGGGCACGACGGGCAAGCCTAAGGGCGTTGTCCTTTCGAACCGCAACATCATCGAGGCCGCAAAATCGTCGGCTGAGTTTGACAACTTGCGTGCTGGTGACGAGGTTTTGGCATACTTGCCAATGGCTTGGGTCGGCGACTTCATCTTTTCAATCGGTCAAGCCTACTGGACTGGTTTTTGTGTGAACTGCCCTGAAAGTGCCGAAACACTGACGACGGACCTTCGTGAGATTGGTCCAAGTTACTATTTCGCTCCGCCGCGCGTTTTTGAGGGTCTACTGACCCAAGTTATGATCCGTATGGAAGACGCTGGTCGTTTTAAGCGCAACATGTTCCATTACTTTATGAACCACGCCAAAAAGGTCGGCCCGAGTATTCTTGATGGCAAGCCTGTTGGGGCGATGGATCGCCTGAAATATGCGCTGGGTAATCTGACAATTTACGGCCCGTTGAAAGACAGCCTTGGGTTTGGCCGCGTGCGTGTTGGTTATACCGCTGGTGAAGCCATCGGACCCGAGATTTTCGAATTCTATCGCTCGCTTGGGATCAACCTTAAACAATTGTACGGACAGACCGAGGCATCGGTGTTCATCACCGTGCAGCCAGACGGCGAAGTGCGTGCTGATACGGTTGGTGTTCCAGCACCCGGTGTTGAACTGCGGATCGCTGAAAACGGTGAGGTGTTCTACCGCAGCCCGGGCGCGTTCGTGGAGTACTACAAGAACCCTGAAAGCACGGCAGACACCAAAGACCCAGAAGGATGGGTCGCAACAGGTGACGCGGGCTTTATCGAAGAAACATCAGGCCATTTACGGATCATCGACCGCGCCAAAGATGTGGGCCAAATGTCGGACGGCAGCATGTTCGCGCCAAAATACGTTGAGAATAAGCTGAAGTTCTTTCCCAACGTGCTTGAGGCAGTTTTGTTCGGCGCTGGTCGCGACAAATGCGTAGCCTTTATCAATATCGACCTTACCGCTGTTGGAAATTGGGCCGAACGCAACAACATCGCCTATGCATCCTATCAGGAACTCGCAGGGCATCCACAGGTTCTAGACACTATTCAAAGCCACGTAGAAGAGGTGAACGCCTCGGTCGCGCAGGATGAAATGCTGTCGGGTTGCCAAATCCATCGCTTCCTTGTTTTGCATAAAGAGTTGGATGCGGATGACGGTGAAATGACGCGAACCCGAAAAGTGCGCCGCCGGATCGTTGAAGAGAAATTCGATGATCTGATTGATGCGCTCTACACCGGAAAAGCCGAGCAATATACCGAGACCGAAGTGACTTACGAAGATGGTCGCAAAGGTTCGATCAAGGCGACTCTCACGATGCGAGACGCCAAGATTGTACCGGTTTCAACGAAAGTAGCCGCGGAATGATTTTGGATCGAACCGCAGCTAAGACCGCGTGGGCAGATGCCTCGGGCGGGGATATTTCAAGACTAAAGATGCGCGGGGGTGCGCAATGAGTGCAGTAGCAGAAGAATACATCACCGAGGACGGTCGAAAGATCGGCGCTGTGGTGATGGAAATGAAAAACATCACCCTGAAGTTTGGTGGTGTTGTGGCGATCCAGGACATTTCGTTCGATATTCGCCAAGGCGAAATTCGCGCGATTATCGGACCGAATGGTGCCGGTAAATCCTCGATGCTGAACGTGATTTCGGGGTTCTATCACCCGCAAGAAGGTGAAGTTTGGTACAAAGGTGCGCGTCGCCCAACGATGCGCCCCTATCAAGTGGCCGCCCAGGGGATCGCACGGACGTTCCAGAACATCGCGTTGTTTGAGGGCATGTCGGTTCTAGATAACGTGATGACCGGTCGTTTGACCCACATGAACACCAACATGTTCCAGCAAGGTCTCTGGTACGGCAAAGCCCGCGCAGAAGAAATTGCGAACCGCCAAAAAGTCGAGGAAGTCATCGATTTCCTTGAAATTCAGGCAATTCGGAAAACTCCGGTGGGACGTTTGCCGTATGGTCTTAAGAAGCGTGTCGAACTGGCGCGCGCCTTGGCCGCTGAACCGTCGATCTTGCTATTGGACGAACCAATGGCCGGCATGAACGTCGAGGAAAAAGAGGACATGAGCCGCTTCATCCTAGATGTGAACGACGAATTTGGCACAACTATCGCCCTGATCGAACACGATATGGGTGTGGTCATGGATTTGTCCGACCGTGTGGTCGTGATGGATTACGGCAAAAAGATCGGTGACGGAACGCCGGACGAAGTGCGCAACAACCAAGATGTGATCGACGCCTATCTCGGCGTGGCGCACGATTAAGGCGGAGAGAGAGACATGTCTGAACAGTTTATCTGGGGAATTGAAGTCTTCCTGAACGGTCTTATGGCCGGTGTACTTTATGCGCTCGTCGCCCTTGGATTTGTCTTGATTTACAAGGCGTCCGGTATTTTTAACTACGCGCAAGGCGTGATGGCGCTGTTCGCAGCAATGACCCTTGTAGGGATCATGAACGGGCAAGTGCCGTTCGCGCATTTGATCAACGCGATTTTTGGCACCAATGTGCACCACTTTGGCTGGCATGTTCCGGCGTTCTTGGCGATTTTGCTGACAGCCGGTGTGATGGTCGGCTTTGCGTGGATCGTGCAGCGGTTCATTTTCCGCCATTTGGTCGGTCAGGAACCAATCATCCTGTTTATGGCGACGATTGGTCTGGCGTATTTCCTCGAAGGTGTCTCGGACCTGATGTGGAACTCTGAGATTAAGAAGCTCGACGTTGGCTTGCCTCAGGGTATTAACCTAGCGATTGACGATTTCACCTACGGAATTTTTGACTACGGTTTCTTCATCGATAACCTCGATATCGTTGCGACAATTATTGCGGCCATCCTAGTTTTGGCGCTTACGATCTTTAGCCAATACTCAAAGCAAGGTCGCGCGATGCGCGCTGTTGCGGACGATCACCAAGCCGCTTTGTCTGTGGGTGTTTCGCTTAACTTCGTGTGGATCATGGTCTGGTCGGTGGCGGGCTTTGTTGCCCTCGTCGCGGGTATCATGTGGGGCACCAAGTCAGGCGTTCAGTTCTCGCTTTCACTCATCGCTCTTAAGGCTCTTCCGGTTTTGATGCTGGGTGGCTTTACCTCGATCCCAGGTGCGATTGTTGGTGGCTTGATTATCGGTGTTGGTGAGAAGCTGTTTGAGTTCGCCATTGGTCCAATGATCGGGGGGGCGACCGAAAACTGGTTCGCCTATGTGTTGGCTCTGATCTTCCTCGTGTTCCGTCCGCAAGGATTGTTCGGCGAAAAGATCATCGAGAGGGTGTGACGGATTATGAAATTGCACACAAACCTCAACGTGATCTCTGTGATCAGCCACTGGGCAACGGCCCATTCTTACACCCAAAAGATAGAAGGGTAATCTGAGATGTTTTATCGTGAATCAGGTGATTTCAAAACGACCTACATCGACGACGATCAGACCTTTCCGATCAAGTTCGACCGCTACCGCTATTACGCCGTTATGTTCGTGGCCTTTGCGATCATTCCGTTTATGGTCAACGACTACTGGGTCAACGCGATTTTCCTACCGTTTCTGATCTACTCGATCGCGGCAATTGGTCTGAACATCCTTGTCGGATATTGCGGGCAGGTTTCGCTTGGTACTGGTGGCTTCATGGCGGTGGGCGCCTATGCGGTCTACAAACTGATGACGGCGTTCCCAGATGTGAGCATCGTGTTCCACATCTTTGCCGCTGGCGCGATCACGGCCGTTGTCGGGGTGCTCTTCGGGCTACCGTCGTTGCGCATTAAAGGCTTCTACCTCGCGGTGGCGACGCTGGCCGCGCAGTTTTTCCTTGTCTGGCTGTTTAACCGCGTGCCGTGGTTCTACAACTACTCGGCTTCTGGTCAGATCAATGCACCTGAGCGCACCATTCTAGGCGAACCTGTTACAGGAGCCAATACTGATGCTTGGGCGGTTTACCTGCTGTGCTTGGTATTCGTGACGGTTTCCGCACTGATTGCACGCAATCTGACACGGGGAACCATGGGACGTAAGTGGATGGCGATCCGCGATATGGATATCGCAGCTGAAATTATCGGCGTAAACCCACTGACGGCCAAAATGTCTGCCTTTGCGGTTAGCTCATTCTTTATAGGTATCTCGGGCGCCCTCTTTTTCTCGGTCTATTTGGGTGCCGTTGAAGTGGGCGAGGCTTTCGGTATCAACAAGTCGTTCCTTGTACTATTCATGGTCATTATCGGCGGCCTTGGTTCGATCTTCGGCAGCTTTGCGGGCGCCGCGTTCCTCGTGCTTCTTCCGGTATTGATTAAAAACGTTCTTGTGGGTGGCCTCGGCTGGCCCACTGATCTGGCCGCACACTTCGAATATATTACGGTTGGTGCACTGATTATTACATTCCTTGTTCTCGAACCGCACGGGCTGGCTCAGCTCTGGCGGGTGGTCAAGGAAAAACTACGGTTGTGGCCATTCCCACACTAGGGATTGGCCTTGGCTTTCTGCGCTTTGCGCAATCACATCGGTCCAAAAATGGGAGGAAATATCCGATGAAATTGAAACTAGCAACTCTGGCACTGGGCGCCGTTATGGCCGCCGCACCAGCGATGGCGGATTTGGTATTCCCATCGCTTAGCTATCGCACCGGCCCATATGCCGCTGGCGGTATTCCATTCGCAGACGGTTATGCTGATTATTTCACGCTTTTAAACGAGCGTGACGGTGGCATCGGTGGCGCAAAAGCAAATGTCATCGAATGCGAAACCGGCTTTAACACCGAAAAAGGCGTTGAATGCTACGAAGCAACCAAAAACGAAGGTGCGCTTGTGTATCAACCGCTTTCGACTGGTATTACGTATCAGCTGATCCCGAAAGCATCTGCAGACGGCATTCCAGTTCACTCGATGGGCTACGGACGTACAGCTGCGAAAAATGGTGATGTGTTCAAATGGGTCTTCAACTATCCAGTGAACTATTGGGATGGCGCAAGCATCGCGGTTAAGTATCTTCTCAGCGAAAACGGTGACAGCCTTGCTGGTAAAAGCATCGCGCTGGTCTATCACAACTCGGCCTACGGCAAAGAGCCAATCCGCACATTGGAAGCCCTTTCCGAGAAGCACGGCTTTGACCTGACTTTGATCGCTGTTGACCACCCTGGCCAAGAGCAGAAATCTCAGTGGCTGCAAATCCGTCGTGAAAAGCCTGACTACATTCTGATGTGGGGCTGGGGCGTAATGAACCAAGTTGCCATTCAGGAAGCTGCGAACATTCGCTTCCCAATGGAAAACTTCATTGGTGTTTGGTGGTCTGGTGCAGAGATCGACGTTCTTCCATCTGGCGACAAGTCGAACGGCTATAAAGCGTTGAACTTTAGCCCAGTTGCTAACTACCCAGTACTGGACGAAATCCGTTCTGTTGTTGCTGGTAACGGCATGGCGGCTGGTGACGGCTCAAACATCGGCAACGTGATCTACACACGTGGTGTTCTAGCTGCGATGTTGGCTGCAGAAGCTGTGAAAACGGCACAAGGCATCCACGGTGTTGCAGATATCGACGCGTCGATGATGCGTGATGGTATGGAAGCACTGGAAATCACAGAAGCTAAGCTTGAAGCGCTCGGAATGTCCGGTATCGCGCCTGAGTTCACAATTAGCTGTGAAAACCACGGTGGTAACGGTCAAGCGATCGTTCAGCAGTGGGATGCTAGCGCTCAAAGCTGGAACGCTTTGACTGGTTACATCTCGTCGGACAATGACGTTGTTGGCGGCCTGATCGCGGCTGACAGTGCAGCTTACGCTGCTGAGAACGGCCTTGAAGGCAATTGTAACTAATCTCTGAAACATCCCCGGCCTACCTTCTGGGTGGGCCGGGATCCTCAATCTAAAGAATTCTTATAGAAAGATCTTGGACATGCTGGACGCCGCATCCTCAGACGAGACCCTTTTAGAGGTCAACAATATCGAGGTGATCTATAACCACGTGATCCTCGTTCTTAAGGGCGTCAGCCTATCTGTTCCCAAGGGCGGTATCACCGCATTGCTTGGTGGCAACGGAGCCGGCAAGACGACAACTTTAAAAGCTATCTCTGCGCTGTTGAAATCTGAGCGCGGCGAAGTGACCAAAGGCTCGATCACATATCGGGGCCAACGGGTCCAAGATGCTGACCCTGCCGATCTGGTAAAACAGGGTGTTATTCAGGTGATGGAAGGCCGTCACTGTTTTGAGCACCTGACCGTCGAAGAAAACCTTATGACCGGTGCCTATACGCGCACCGACGGCAAAGGCGCTATCGACGCGGATTTGCAGATGGTTTATGACTATTTCCCCCGCCTGAAAGAGCGCCGTAAGTCGCAAGCGGGTTACACGTCAGGTGGTGAGCAGCAGATGTGTGCGGTTGGCCGTGCGCTGATGTCACGACCTGAAACCATCCTGCTGGACGAGCCATCAATGGGTCTTGCGCCGCAGTTGGTTGAACAGATTTTTGAGATCGTAAAATCGATCAACGAAAACGAAGGCGTGACCTTCCTATTGGCTGAACAGAACACCAACGTCGCTCTGCGCTTCGCGCATTACGGCTATATTCTGGAAAGCGGACGCATTGTGATGGACGGCCCTGCGGCAGAGCTTCGGGAAAATCCGGACGTAAAAGAATTTTATCTGGGTATGTCAGAAGACGGGCGTAAATCATTCCGTGATGTACGCAGCTACCGCCGCCGCAAAAGATGGTTGGCCTAAGACGCGATCGCGCGACCCCAAAGGTCGCTTGTCGCACCCCGACGCCTGGTCGAAACGGCGTCACAAACATACCGCAGTGGCGGTTCGAAATTATCCGACGCGCAATCATTGAAGTGATGGCGACGGGAGAAGTGAGATTTGCCGAGTTACCGGATCTTGTCCGGGAAAGGCTGACCGAAGACGACAAAGATCGTCTAGGTTCAATAGGTTGGAATGTGACAACAGTGAAACTGGAAATGGAAGTGCGCGGAGAAGTGATCCGGCTTGAGGGCAAAGGCCCTCAGCGTCTCGTGCTGGCCGGAAAGGTTCAGCTTTGACCGCCCATTTCAGCGATAATCTCGGCGCGCATTTCTTCAATCCGTTCCAAAGCTTCTTCCCGCGTGTTGCGCAGATTTGGGTTGAAATCCTGGCTTTCAGAACGCATGCGAATTTCCTCTTCGGTTTCGGATCCAGGCGCATAACGCACCGACCCAAGCGAGGCCGCGATATTCAACTTCTTACCCCGATGGGCATATTGCACCCAAGCCGACGGGTATATCTGGCATCCCTCAAGGTTCACAAGAAAGAACCAGCGACGGTCGCTTTCCTTAATTCGTGCTTCAAGAAAATCGTAGAAATCGTTCACATCACGCGAATGATAGAAGATAAAATTGCTCAGGTCCGCGTCCATAATCACACGCTCGCTGTCAAAGCTGACACGACGAACGAAATCGGCTTCGACGTAGTTGGGATCGTGGATAATCCGCTTGCGACGCGTGCTGGGCAAAGATTTGATCCGCTCAATAGCAGCTTCACGGGTTGTGAAAAGGTTGGGGTCAAAGGCCTCGGTGTTCGCAGCGCGTTCGATTTGCTTGGCTGTAATCTCAGAGGCATCAAATCGAACCGAACCCATCGAGTGCGCCATGTTCAGATCACGCCCACGACGCGAGTATGCGATCCAAGCGCTCGGATCAATTCGGGTGCCACACAGATTTACAAGAAAGAACCACTTTTCCTCACCCGTTTGGGCAATGCGATCTTCAAGACGATCATAAAAGCTATTCACACTTGCCGAATTTTCGAAATTAAAATCCGAGAAATCCGCCTCCATGGTCATCAGGTCATGGTGAAAGCAAATGCGTTTGTTCAGCATTGCGTCGGTGATCTCAGTCTGTGCCATTCGGGGTTCGGTCCTAGTGTTCCGTCACATCTTAACAAGTACGGCATACCAACGCATGCGATAGTATGCCGTACTTGCCACACCCATAAACACATCACAATTTGTCAAGCTGTCGCGTTTAGCGCTAACAGCAATGGAGCTTTGGTATGAGCAATTTTTTCGATAGTCTCGAAACCCGCAGTGCAGACGAACGCGCAGCTGACATTGCTAAGCTTTTGCCCCTGCAGATTGAACGGGCCAAGGCGTTAGGCGGATATGCTGAAAGCTTGTCGGATGTTGATGCGAGTACAGTAAAATCGCTGTCGGATTTGGCTAAGTTGCCGGTATTGCGCAAATCTGAGATTGGCAAATCTCAGGCGACCAATGCCCCATTGGGGGGCTTTGCTGCACGGCCGGCTTCAGGCTTTGCTCATGTTTTTCAGTCACCGGGCCCTATCTACGAACCCGGATCCGTGGATCACGATTGGTGGCGCATGGGACGCTTTCTGAACGCCTGTGGCATCGGAACCGGTGACATTGTTCAAAACTGTTTTGGCTATCATTTGACGCCTGCCGGTATGATTTTTGAAAGCGGTGCGCGCACTGTTGGCGCGGCGGTTCTTCCTGCTGGCACTGGCCAGACCGAACTTCAGGCCCGTGCAGCGTATGATATCGGCGTGACCGCCTATGCCGGAACGCCTGACTATCTGAAAATCATCCTCGATAAAGCCGACGAAATGGGCTTGCCTTTGAATATCACAAAGGCAGCTGTCGGCGGCGGAGCACTCTTCCCCTCGCTCCGCCAAGAATACGCAGACCGCGGGATCGCCTGCCTGCAATGCTATGCAACGGCCGATCTGGGCAACATTGCTTACGAAAGCGATGCGATGGAGGGCATGATCGTTGACGAAGGTGTTCTGGTCGAAATCGTCCGCCCAGGTACCGGTGATCCTGTTGCCCCCGGTGAGGTTGGCGAAATTGTTGTGACCACACTGAACCCTGACTACCCGTTGATACGATTTGCGACCGGTGACATGAGCGCCGTGTTAGAGGGCGAAAGTCCCTGTGGGCGTAGCAATTTGCGCATCAAGGGTTGGATGGGTCGTGCGGATCAGACGACAAAGATCAAGGGCATGTTTGTGCGTCCCGAGCAGGTGGCCGCGCTGGTGTCGAAGCATGATGAAATCACCAAAGCCCGTGTGATCGCAGGCCGCGACGGAGAGATGGACACGATGACTGTCCAAATCGAATCCGAAGCCGCCCAAAGCGACATCTATGCCGGCAGCATCGCGGATGTTCTGAAGCTAAAGGGCAAGGTTGAAATCGTGCCCGTCGGAAGCCTGCCCAACGACGGTAAGGTCATCGACGATCAGCGGGTGTATGACTAAGCGAACCTAAGCCATAGGGGCAACGCGAAGTGCCGCGCGTCTTCCACTTTTGTTGCAGGATTTGGAAAAGCTTTGGGTGAGAGGCTGGACATCGACCCAAACGGGACTCGTTGCGGCTGCTTCCTTCCGGATCTGACCGGGTTGGCGAGGCGTCTGCCCGCGCCAACCTCTCAGGGGTTATTTAGGAAAAACCAGACAGATGTGCAAGGGGCCGAGGCACTTGCAAAGGAAGCAATCTTAACGATGTCGATATTTGTCAATTTCCTTCGCAACATAGGATTGGCTGACCGGCAAAATGGTGCATTCTAGGGTGGATTTGCACATCTCTGATCGGTTACTTCCATGGACCCTTTGCTAGACTCGTTTCAAATTAGACATCTGTCGCTGCGCAATCGGATTGTCAGCACCGCACATGCGCCCTCGTATCAGCAGGATGGGCATCCAAAGGATCGCTACAGTCTGTATCATGAGGAAAAGGCCAAAGGCGGTGTAGGACTGACCATTATCGGAGGCTCGACGAATATCGCACCCGATAGCCCTTCGGTGTTCGGGCAGTTGTATGCTGGGGACGATAGCATTGTTCCGTGGTTTCAGAAGCTTACGTCTGGCGTGAAATCCCACGGCGCAGCGATAATGTGCCAGATCACCCACATGGGGCGGCGTACTGCGTGGGACGATGGGCATTGGTTGCCCGTTGCTGGACCTTCTCCAACGCGCGAGCGTGCGCATCGGGCCTTTCCCAAGGCGATGGAGATTGAGGATATTGAGCGTGTCGTGCAGGATTTTGCATTGGCCGCAAAGCGGTGCCAAGACGGTGGCTTTGACGGGATCGAGTTGCTTTCGCATTCACATCTGCTTGGGCAATTTCTGTCACCTTTGGTTAATCACCGACAGGACGAGTATGGCGGGTCGTTGGAAAATCGATTGCGGCTGACGATGCAGGTAATTCAATCTGTACGCGATGCCGTTGGCCCAGAAATGATCCTTGGAATGCGCATTACTGGCGACGAACTGGTGGCTGGCGGTTTGGACGCTGATGAATGCGTTGAAATTGCACAACAAATCGCAGGAACGGGGGAAATTGATTTCCTCAACGTCTTGGCAGGCGCACCCTATGACGATCTTGGGCTAGCAGGATGGGTTTCACCAATGGGGTTGCCCTCGGCACCTCATCTGTCGATAGCTGGTCGAATTCGCGCTGCTGTTGATCTGCCCATTCTTCATGCAGGAGGCGTTGCTGATATCGCGACTGCACGGCATGCGATCACTCAAGGCCACGTAGACTTAATTGGAATGACCCGCGCACAGATGGCAGATCCATATCTGGTTGCTAAGCTAGAGGCCGGGGTTGAGGATCAAATCCGGCCCTGTGTTGGGCTTGGGTACTGTGTGGATCGCGTGAACCAAGGCAAGCCTGCTGTGTGCGGGCACAACGCCGCAACTGGGCGTGAGGCGACGATGCCACATGTGATTACCAAGGCCGAAAATCAGCGCCGCGTTGTTGTTGTGGGGGGAGGACCTGCTGGGCTTGAGGCTGCGCGTATTTCAGCGGAACGCGGTCATAGCGTGACGCTGTATGAGGCAAGCGACCGGCTTGGAGGGCAAGTTAATTTGGCCGCGAAGGGCACCACACGGCGTCAGATTTGGGGTGTCGCTGACTGGTTGATTTCTGAGGTCGCTCGGCTGGGTGTCAAGATCCATATGAACAGCTACATCGAGGCCGAAAACGTGATGGCCGCCGAACCAGATGTCGTCATTCTTGCAACGGGCGGTGTTGCACGGCTACCAGAAATTGAGAACCAAAACCTACTGATTTCAAGCTGGGAGGTTTTGGGTGGCGAAAAGCGAGTCTCGGGTGAGGTTTTGTTGTTTGATGAGGTGGGTGATCATGCAGCGCTGGTTTGCGCGGACGTGATGGCGCGTGCAGGACACTCAGTGCGTCTTGTCTCGCCTGACCGGATGGTTGCGCATGATTTGGGCCCGACGAATTCAGCCGTTGTGTTGAGAGATTTGGCGTTTCACGGCGTCAAACACCAATGTTTTAGTGATTTTGTGTCGGTCTCCAACGACAAAAATCGAAAGCGTGTGGTGTTGCGTGATGTGTTGACCGACGTCCAAACCGAGATTGTAGTCGACCATGTGGTGACGGAATGCGGCACCGAGGCGATTGAAGATTTGTACTACGACCTGAAATCAGGGTCGTACAATTGTGGGCAATTGGATCACAAAGCTATGATCGCGGGCAATGATCCCTTCAGAAAGCGCAATCCTGATGGTCAGTATTATCTGGCGCGCATTGGGGATGCCGTGGCGTCGCGTAATATCCATGCGGCGCTTTTTGATGCGCTTCGGGTTTGCAAAGGTCTATAAGGCCTCATGCAATATGGTGATTTGTTAACATTTGGTGGGTCGGGCTTGGATCGGGCGGCAGAACTGCGCCCCAAAGCTGATGAGATTTGGTCCGCAGGACAGGGGCAAGTCATCCTATTCTGGCGCGGCAAACCACTGCTGAACCAAGGTCAGACCGTGCGTTTGCCCCTCGATCATTCTGTTTTGGCGCTTGCGGATGATCGTCCCATTTACCTTGGACGGGATGAGGGCGTGCATGTTTTTGCTGCTGATATTTCAAAATGGAAGCCTGAGAGCATCGACGGTCAAGTCGGCCAGTTTGTTGATAAGTCGTTGCAAACACACCCAGATTTTCCTGAGGAGTGGGCGTTTGAGGAGCTTCGCCAAGCTATGACACGCCTTACTGCGCGGGATGCAGAGCTGATCGCTTCGGCTAAGGCGATCCTTGAGTGGCATCGCTCGCATAGGTTTTGCTCAAAATGCGGGGTCAAAAGCGAACTGGCCATGGGGGGATGGGAACGCCAATGCCCTGCCTGCGACGCCAAGCATTTCCCAAGGACCGACCCAGTGGTGATAATGCTAATCACACGGGGCAATAGTGTTCTGATTGGTCGCAGCCCTTTTTGGCCCGAAGGCATGTATTCCTTGCTTGCTGGATTTGTCGAACCGGGCGAAACGATTGAGGCTGCGGTGCGGCGTGAAATATTCGAAGAATCTGGTATAAGCGTGGGGGACGTTCACTACATGGCCTGCCAACCATGGCCATTTCCAAACTCGTTGATGATCGGATGTCGCGGTGAAGCCCTAAGTGATGAAATTGTGATCGACCCGTCCGAGATTGAAGATGCGATCTGGGTTACTCGTGAAGAAATGGCGTTGGCCTTTACGGGCGAGCATCCGAAGATTAAACCGGCAAGAAACGGGTCAATAGCACATTTTCTATTGCAGCTCTGGCTTGCAGATAAGATTGAATAGAGCAAAATTGGCGCCCATCAGCGCATAGGAACCAAAATGATTTTCGAGACCAAAGAAGACATTAACGCGCCGCTTGAACGGGTTTTTCCCTATATCGCCGACTTCGCCGGCTTTGAAAGATCTGCCCTTAGACGCGGGGCCGAAGTAAAGAGACTAGACACGCTGAACAGCCCCGGTCCCGGTATGAAATGGGACTTAAAGTTTCTTTTGCGCGGTAAACGTCGTGAGTTTCGTCTTGAAATGGCCCAGTATGATCCGCCTAATGGTATGCGTTTTCACACTACCACGATCGGCGTAGATGGCGTCATGCACGTTGATCTGATTGCCTTGTCCCGTACAAGCACACGCATGAATATCAAGCTTGAAATGCAGGCAAACAACTTGACGGGCCGTTTGCTGCTGCAGTCATTGAAGATTGCTAAATCCAGCATCGCTGGGCGTGTGAACACCAAGCTCTATGAATTCGCGCGCGGCACGGAAGAACGTTTGAGAAGCGCCTAATTACCGACTTCTTACCCGTGGTGCTTCTTAGCAGCAGGATAGGTGCCTAGAATTTTTATGTAATCGGTGAAGAAATCCAACTCCTCGAACGCAAGTTTGACGTTCGGATCTTCTGGATGGCCCTCGATGTCCGCATAGAACTGGGTGGCGGTGAATTTGCCGCCGACCATGTAGCTTTCCAACTTGGTCATGTTCACGTTGTTCGTCGCAAAACCACCCATACCTTTGTAGAGCGCGGCAGGGATGTTGCGAACGCGAAAAACAAAGCTGGTGATCATACCATGATCGCCGCGTTGTTCCATATTAGGCTGACGCGACATTATCAGGAAGCGGGTCGTATTGTGGCCGTGGTCCTCAATATTGCGGGCAAGTATGTCTAGGCCGTAAATCTCGGCGGCTAGGTCACTGGCAAGAACGCCTGTGCTGCGATCACCCGACGCGGCAAGTTCCTGAGCAGCGCCTGCGCTATCGGCAGCGGCTTCTGCACGAATGCCATGTTTGGCCAGATACGCTCGTGCTTGCGGCAACAACACCAAATGCGCGCGCGCTGTTTTGATGTCCTCAAGCTTTACGCCTGGCATCGCCATCAAACTGATTTTCACGCGGGTAAATGCCTCGTCGACAATATGCAGGCCGGATTCAGGCAAAAGACGGTGGATATCTGCAACGCGGCCATAGGTCGAGTTTTCGACAGGCAACATGGCCAGCTCGGCGTCACCGGATTTCATCGCTTCGATAACGTCCTCAAACGTCCGGCATGGCAAAGCTTCGTAGTCTGGACGGGAATCACGGCAGGCTTCATGTGAGTAGGCACCGGGTTCCCCCTGAAATGCGATGCGACGGTTCATGGCGGTGCCTTTCCTAACTAAAAAAGTGCATGTGGGCGTTTGGTCGCGGTAAGTATACCTTGCGCCAGCCTAGGGGAAGCGGATACACAGCCGCGAACGCTAATAAGTGGACACGATATACATGTTCGATACCATGACAATGACTAAGGTAATCGGCGGGCTCTGCGGCGCCTTCCTAATTTTTCTGCTTGGCAAATGGGTTGCCGAAGAAATCTACCACGTTGGTCCTGCGGGCCACGGTGATCACTCCGTTCAAGGCTACGTGATTGAAACTGGTGATGATCCCGCTGATGAAGTGGTCGACGAAGGCCCAAGCTTTGAAGAGCGCTTTGCTGAGGCAAACGCCGACAAAGGCGCAAAAGTCTTCAACAAGTGTAAAGCTTGCCACAAAGTTGATGGCGCGAATGGCACAGGTCCTTATCTGAACGGCGTAGTTGGCCGCGCAGTTGGAGCGGCTGATGGCTTTGGCTATTCAGGCGCGTTGAACGCTGCTGCTGAAACATGGTCGCCTGAAGCGCTTGACGGTTTCTTGAAGAACCCAAAGGCATACGCACCAGGCACATCGATGGGCTTCAACGGACTTGGCAAAGATGCTGACCGTGTGAATGTTATTGCATACCTACAAGGCCTCGGTAGCTAAGACTGACCGACACTTAAGAGTTTGAAAAGCCACCTGCTCTAGAGCAGGTGGCTTTTTTCTTGTTTCGGATTGAGGTGTTTAGATCGCCGAGCTGTGCTGAGCTGCTGACATGTCATAGGCGTCAAAATGCCTTGCAATGATACGTGTCAGCGGTCTGACAGCTTCGGGGATAAATAGCATTTCGTCTGATGCGATTAACAGGCCGTTAAAGGCATTGTTTACGGCATCAAAGCACGCCCGCAGTTTGGCTGTCGATATATCGAAGTCGCGGGTGATTTCGGCTGTGGACACTTTGAAGTCGCACATCAATGCTTCGATGATCCGCCCACGCAAAAGATCATCTTCGCTAAAGCTATGGCCACGGGCAGTTGAAAACTGCCCTTTGCGGACCGCACTTGTGTGTTTGGAAGTCGACGCATCGTTTTGCGCATATCCTTGTGGAAACCTTGAGATAGACGAGGCACCAACGCCGATAAGCACGTTAGCCTGATCGTCGGTATAGCCTTGGAAGTTGCGTCGAAGCTTGCCTGCTTCTTGCGCGCTTTCAAGCCCGTCGCCTTTGAGGGCGAAATGGTCGATGCCTATCTCGGCATAACCGTCCCAAGCAAACAGCTTGCGCGCAGTTTCAAACAATTCCAGCCGCTCTTGGGGCGTTGGTAACTGATCTGACGGGATCATGCTTTGTCTACGTGCCATCCATGGCACATGGGCGTACCCGTACAAAGCAACGCGATCGGGCGATAGCGAAAGCAGTTTTTGCACGCTTTCGGTAATCCGCTCGTTGGATTGGTTGGGAAGGCCATAAAGAATGTCAGCGTTCAGGCTATTGATGCCGCGATCGCGAATCTTTTCGATCGCGTTTTTAGTGACCTCGTAGCTTTGTAGTCGGCCGATCGTTTTCTGAATTTCTTCGTTAAAGTCTTGAATGCCAATTGAGGCGCGGTTCATGCCAGCGGCTGCCAAAGCATCTAGCCGCGCGTCGTCAATTTCGTTGGGATCGATTTCCACCGAAAACTCGGCAGTCTCGGACAAGGGTGCAACCTCAAAAACAGCACTTGCCAGATCCGTCATCATTTCGGCTGACATCAGGGTCGGCGTGCCGCCGCCCCAGTGAAGCCGCGAAAGACTGACATCTGCCGGCAGAGATTTTTTCAGGATGCGCAATTCTTGTTTTAGCGTCTCAAGATAAGCTTGAACCGGTTCAATGCTTGTGGTGCCTTGCGTTCTACAGGCACAAAACCAACAGAGTCGGCTACAAAAAGGTACGTGTAGATAAAGTGAAATCTCGCTGCCTTGGGGAATCGCTGTGATCCAACGTCCAAATTTGCCCGAGTCCACGTCGTTCGAGAAATGAGGTGCCGTCGGGTAACTGGTGTATCTTGGGACTTTTGCGTCGAAAAGGCCCAAGGAAGCTAGTTGTTGTTGGTTGTTCATGTTGGTACTACTGGGCGCAACCGCCCAAATCGGCATTGACCTAGATCAAGGGTGCGAAGGAAAAAATGCAAAACGCTCCAACACTTAAATTACCTTTGGAATGTGGTGATTGCCCGATCCGTCACAACGCTGTTTGCGCTCGGTGCAATGCTGACGAATTGGTCGAGCTTGATAAGATCAAGTATTATCGTAGTTTCCAGGCTGGTCAGACGATCATCTGGTCAGGTGACGAAATGGAATTCGTGGCCTCTGTCGTGTCTGGCATTGCCACTCTCAGCCAAACGATGGAAGACGGCAGAACGCAGATGGTTGGTCTTATGCTGCCATCCGATTTCGTCGGTCGCCCGGGTCGTTCGATTGCCCCTTATGACGTTGTCGCTGTCAATGACATGTTGATGTGCTGCTTTCGTCGCAAGCCGTTTGAAGAGCATATGCTTAAAACGCCCCACGTTGCGCAGCGTTTGTTGGAAATGACGCTTGATGAACTGGATGCGGCACGCGAATGGATGCTTGTCCTTGGTCGCAAAACAGCACGCGAGAAAATCGCGTCCTTGCTGATGATTTTGGGGCGACGCAATGCTGCGCTTCATCTGACGGTCGCCAAAAGCTCAATGGAATTTGATCTGCCCCTCACCCGAGAGGCGATGGCAGATTACCTTGGTCTAACCTTGGAAACGGTCAGCCGTCAGATAAGTGCGCTTAAGCGTGATGGCGTTATTGAACTGCAAGGCAAACGCCATGTCAGGGTTCCCGATTTCGATCGCCTTGTCGACGAAGCTGGGGATGACGCGGACGGTGGAATGCTGGCCTAGTCTTTCTTGTACAAGTATCTCTCATTAGAGAGGAAGCACTGCGAATGTCTGAACGTTTGATTCATATCGGTTATATGAAAACCGCAACGACCTATTTACAGAACTCCGGTTTTTTAAGATGAAACCACTGGTTTTGGTCTGCCTGGCGGCGATCAGAGTCGTGCCACTTTTTGCGATGCGATCATTCTGAACGATGGATTTACGTTTGACGCAGACGCCGCAAGGCAGAGGTTGCAGAATCTCGAAAAACCAGTTCATGCACGCGGCCTTTTGCCCGTTTGGTCCGAGGAATCTTTGACCGGAGATCCGAATGCCGGCCGATATGACGCCTTCGTCAACGCCGAGCGGTTAAGGGAAACGCTGCCGAACTCCAAAATTTTTGTGACCATCCGAGAACAAAAGGCGCTTGCGCGGTCGCATTATGCGGAATGTCTCCATTCAGGTGGGACTATTCGCACCAAGGCTATTTCGGCACCGGTTCCGAGTCGCTTTCGATGACGCCGAAGCTGCGCCATGAATATCTACAATATGATCGGCTCGTTCAGCATTACGTGAACAGTTTCGGCGCCGAAAACGTTTTGGTCTTGCCGCAAGAGTTATTGCGTTCATCTCCTGTTTATTACTTCGATAAGTTGTCGGACTTTTTAGATTTGGACCCTCTTACCAATTTGGCATCGACCGAGATCCACGGAAGCCTTTCCGCACGTGGACTATATGTTGGCCGTATACTCAATCATCTGTTCACGCCAGATCCGTTGTCGTTTGGAGGCAATCCATGGCAGCGCAAGGTCTTTGACGGAATCCTTCGGCGTTTGGATAGGTTGGTTCCAAAAGCGTTAGATTTCGGGGCTGAAAGAAACCTCAAAAACTATGTTAACATCAGGTATCAGGGCGCATTCGCTGCCAGTAACGCTAAACTAGCCGCCCTTACTGGCTTAGACTTGGCTGAATTAGGATACGAGCTCTAGCACTCGGAGCTTGATGCCGAGGCGAAAAGGCTTCCTACCGTTCCCCCAAAAATGCGCTAGATTTAATGCGCCAAAAACAGGGGCGCTTTGGCTTCTTCCAGCATGTCGCGAGTTGCACCGCCGAAGATCGCTTCGCGTAAGCGAGAGTGACCATATGCGCCCATCACGATCATATCTGCCTGACAATCAATGACATGTCGAATGAGTACGTCGGAAATGCGTGGAAGTGTTTTACTGAGAACTGTGATTTCTGCCACCACGCCTTGGCGCGCTAAGTACTGAGACAGCATCCCACCAGGATCGGCGCGGTTGGGGCCGTGAACGGGTGGATCAATCACTGTGATGTTGACCCAAGACGCCTTTTTTAATGCTGGGAGGCTTGCACGCACAGCGGCCATAGCCTCAGCGCTTTCATTCCAGCCGATGACCACACGCTCGGGAGCCAACGAAAGCTCACCTTTGTTTGGAACAACCAGCACAGGGGCGCGACCTTCGAAAAGGGCGGCTTCGGTCACAGGTTCATGTTCCGGACCCACTTTATCGCCGTAGGGATGGGGAAGGATCACCAAGTCCGCAAAACGTGCCCGCGCTGCGATGTGACGCCCGAGATCCGCAAGGGCGGCGACTGAGGTATAGGTGCCCCATAGAATGGGCTCGCCTTCAAGCATGTCTTCAGCTTGCTTTTTTAACCTTTCCGCATCTTTCATCGCACGGCTGATTGTTTGTTGTAGAACTGCGGCGTTTGCACCGGCAAAATAGGATGTGACTTGCGTCAGATCGACCCCGAGACAGAGGACTTCGAGATGCGCGTCCTCAGACTTTGCAAGTGAAATGCTTTGCGCGAGAGCAGGCTGACAATGGCCCCAGTCACTGATCACACAGAGTAAGGATTTATATGCCATGATGTGTTCCTGAGATTGAAGATGATTGGCCACGTTGAAGCATGGCCGATTTGTCAAAATGTATCAGGCGTTTCGTGTACTGATCTTGATGCAGATCAAGGTTTGCCTCGCGTCAACGTTTCATACCGCAACTGTCAGATGGAATCTGCGTGCCTATTTAGGCGTGCGGAGACATACGAAGGGACGCGGAATGACAAATACTATTAAAATTGTGGCGTTAGGGGTGATCACGCTTTGTGCGATGTTCGCTGCCAACTTCGCCCGAGATCTGTCCTACCTGACGCATGCTATCATTGTGATGCTTGTGGCTGGTGGGCTGTTTCTAATGAATGTGCGCCGTATTGGCGAACCCGAAGCTGTAACGGCGACCGGTTATATGGACGATGTGGTCCGATATGGCGTGGTTGCGACAACTTTTTGGGGTGTCGTAGGATTTCTGGCCGGAACGTATATTGCGTTTCAGTTGGCTTTTCCGGCGCTGAATATTGAATGGGCTGAAGGGTATACAAACTTCGGACGCCTGAGACCGCTACATACGTCAGCGGTTATTTTTGCGTTTGGCGGCAACGCTTTGATCGCAACATCTTTTTATATCGTGCAACGCACCAGCGCTGTCCGTCTTTGGGGCGGCAATTTGGCGTGGTTCGTGTTTTGGGGCTACCAACTGTTCATCGTTCTGGCGGCAACCGGCTATTTGCTGGGTGGCACGCAGTCGAAAGAATACGCTGAACCAGAATGGTACGTTGACCTGTGGTTGACCGTTGTTTGGGTCGCTTATCTGGCCGTTTTCCTCGGCACTGTGATGAAGCGTAAAGAAAAGCACATCTACGTTGCCAACTGGTTCTTCTTGGCGTTCATCGTCACGGTCGCGTTGCTGCACGTTGTAAACAACCTGACCATTCCGGTATCGATCTTCGGTTCCAAATCGGTTGTGATTTGGCCCGGCGTCGCGGATGCGATGGTTCAGTGGTGGTACGGTCACAACGCCGTTGGCTTCTTCCTAACCGCTGGTTTCCTGGGCATGATGTACTACTTCGTGCCAAAGCAGGCCGAACGTCCAGTCTTTAGCTACAAGCTGTCGATCATCCACTTTTGGGCGCTGATTTTCCTATATATTTGGGCTGGTCCTCACCACCTTCACTACACAGCGCTGCCTGACTGGGCTTCGACGCTGGGTATGGTGTTCTCGATCGTGCTTTGGATGCCCAGCTGGGGTGGCATGATCAACGGTCTGATGACGCTTTCGGGCGCTTGGGACAAACTGCGCACCGATCCGATCATCCGTATGATGGTTATCTCAATCGGCTTTTATGGCATGTCGACCTTTGAGGGTCCGATGATGTCGATCCGCGCGGTTAACTCGCTTAGCCACTATACTGACTGGACCATTGGTCATGTACACTCAGGTGCGTTGGGTTGGAACGGCATGATTACCTTTGCTGCTCTCTACTTCCTGACACCGAAACTGTGGAACAAAGCAGGTTTGTATAGCTCGAAACTGGTGAACTGGCATTTCTGGTTGGCCACAATCGGCATCATTCTTTACGCGGCCGCGATGTGGGTCACTGGAATCATGGAAGGCCTGATGTGGCGCGAAGTTGATGCTAATGGCTTCCTTGTGAACTCGTTCGCAGACACCGTATCGGCGAAGTTCCCGATGTATGTGGTGCGCGGCACTGGCGGTATCATGTATCTGACCGGCGCGTTGATCATGGCCTACAACCTTTGGATGACCGTTAAGGCGGCTCCGGCGAAAGCCGAAGCACCTGCCGCGGTTCCAGCAGAATAAGGGGGGATAGCAATGTCACTTCTCGACAAACATAAGAAAATCGAGACCAACGCGACCCTGCTGCTCGTACTGAGCCTGTTGGTTGTTAGCGTCGGCGGTATCGTAGAAATCGCCCCCCTGTTCTATCTTGAGAACACGATCGAAGAAGTTGAGGGCGTCCGCCCTTACTCTCCGCTCGAACTTGAGGGGCGCGAAGTCTACATCCGTGAAGGCTGTTACGTCTGCCACAGCCAGATGATCCGTCCAATGCGTGACGAGGTCGAACGCTATGGTCACTACTCTCTGGCGGCTGAATCGATGTACGATCATCCGTTCCAATGGGGATCAAAACGAACAGGGCCTGACCTTGCGCGTGTTGGTGGCCGTTACTCGGACGAATGGCATCTGGATCACATGACAGACCCACAATCAGTTGTTCCTGAATCGGTTATGCCAAAATACGGCTTCCTTTCGAACAGTATGTTGGATGGCAAGTACATCGGTGAATTGATGGCGACCCATAAAATGGTTGGCGTTCCTTACACCGATGAAATGATCGCCGAGGCAAAGGCTGATTTTAAAAATCAGGCTGATCCAGATAGTGATTGGGACGCGCTTGTTGAGCGTTACCCAGGTGCGCAGGTTCGTAACTTTGACGGGCAAGACGGTATTTCCGAAATGGATGCTTTGATCGCTTATCTGCAAATGCTTGGCACGTTGGTCGATTTCTCGACCTTCACGCCAGACGCGTCACGGTAAGGGGATAGATCATGGAACTTTATACCCTTTTACGTGAGTTCGCTGATAGCTGGATGCTTCTCTTTCTGTTCACGTTCTTTGTTTTGGTTGTTGCTTGGGTTTTCCGCCCTAGCAGCAAGCGAGACTACGCAGAAACATCAGGCATTCCATTCCGCTACGAAGATGCGCCTGCGGGCGACGCCAACGAGAAGGAGGCGTAAATAATGAGCGACGATAAGTTCGATAAAGACTTCGAAACCACAGGCCATGTCTGGGACGGCATCGAAGAGTACAACAAACCGCTTCCACGTTGGTGGGTTTGGGTGTTTTACCTGACCATCATTTGGGGAATTGGATATTCGGTCGCCTATCCTGCGTGGCCAATGCTTCAGCGCGCCACGCCCGGCCTGTTGGCGTTTTCAACACGCGCAGAGGTCGCCGCAGACATTGCCGCCGTCGACGCAGCGAACGCCGCGATCAACGCACAGTTGGTTGCAACCGAGTTGACCGAAATCTCGGCAAATGTTGAGTTGAATACCTACGCGGCAAATGCGGGCCGTGCTGTGTTCCTGACTTGGTGTGCCCAGTGTCATGGTTCTGGTGCTGCTGGTGCCAAAGGCTATCCAAACTTGCTGGACGACGACTGGCTTTGGGGCGGAGACATCGAAGCTGTGCACGAAAGCGTCAGCTACGGTATCCGCAACGAGCAGTCTGACATGGCGCGTTGGTCCGAAATGCCGGCCTTTGGCGAGATCCTCGAAGCAAATGAGATTGATCAGGTCGTGAACTACATCATGTCTCTCTCAGGTGCACCTCAAGATGCCTCGATGGTAGACGCTGGTGCAGTGGTCTTTGAGGACAATTGCGCGGCTTGCCACGCTGAGGACGCCACTGGCGACCGCTTCCAAGGGGCACCCAACCTGAAGGACGCGATCTGGCTCTTTGGCGGAGATTTCGAGACGCTGAAAGCCACAGTCACCGACAGCAGATTTGGTGTCATGCCGGCCTGGGAGGGTCGTCTAAGCCAAGCTGAGATACGTGCTGTCTCGGCCTATGTACACCAACTTGGCGGAGGCGAATAAGCCTTAGCCTAAAAGAACACCCAAGCAGCTTCGGCTGCCTGGGCTATGCGCCGGTATCCCGTCCTGTTCGCGCGTTTCCTGGGACACCGGCGCATTTTTTGTCGAACTAGTCGACACAAAGCTACGGATTGGTAACTTGGAGTTACCACCAAATCAAAGCCAAACATCACGGATGGCTTGATCTACGTCTTTCAACTCATGTTCATGGTTAAAAATTTGCAATTCAATATGCACCTGTTCAGCAGACCTACGCGCCGCTGGACCCGTTCCGAATGTTCCACTAGGCTTCCTGAATAAATACAGACACTCAAAAGACGCTGTATGGGGAAAAACATGGCCATCACGAACATCGAAAGCCTTCGCACCCATCTACAATGGGCAATTGAACTAGAGCACGCGACGCTGGCACCATATTTGTCGTCTCTCTACTCGATCAAAGACGGCACCAATATCGAATCCGCAGAAGTTATCAAAAGCGTCTTCATAGAAGAAATGCTGCACATGGCCTTGGCCGCTAATATTTTGAATGCAATTGGCGGGTCGCCCAAGTTTGATTATGAGGGATTCATCCCAACTTTCCCAACACCCTTGCCACACGGAGACGGGTCGTTTGAAGTAAATATCGGCAAATTCACTGCTGAAGGTGTGAAGTCTTTTCTCAACATTGAACGGCCTGCCGAAAGTGATGCCGAGCCACTTGAGGAAAATTACCACTCTATTGGCCAGTTCTACTCTGCAATTATCGAAGGCCTGAAATCTTGCTGCAAAGCATTGGGCGAGGATGTTGTTTTTTGTGGCGATCCCGCTTGGCAACTGACGGCTGAGACGACCTATTACGGTGGTGCTGGGCATTTGGTTGCGGTTACTGATTTGGCTTCTGCGTTGGCCGCGATGGAGGAAATTGTTGAGCAGGGCGAAGGTCTTGATCACGACTCGATCTTTGATGGCGACAAAAACATGTTCCATCCGGAACGCGAAGAGGTTGGCCACTACTTCCGTTTCCAAGAAATTCTAAAGGGTCAGAGCTATCAAGCAGGTGACACTGCGGCGTCCGGTCCGACTGGCGGCACATTCACCGTTGATTGGGACGCCGTGCACAATATGCGTCAGAATCCAAAGGTGGAAGATTATCCAGTCAACAGCCATGCACGCGAAAAAATGGAAGCTCTGGCGCAAGGCTACAGCGATATGTTGCGCATGATGGAGAGATCATTTGCCGGCGAGCCAAGATTGTTTGGCGAAACCGTCGGCACGATGTTTGAGTTGCGCTACCTGATCAAAGAGCTGATGCAGATGCCATCGGGCGACGGTGAAACAACAGTGGGGCCTTATTTTGCCTACCGCCCACCCTTGCATCAACACGATCGCTGGATCGAAATCCGTGAAAAGGGCCCCTATGCCGTGCATGGTGATGTTCCGCTTGTCCGCAAGAAACGCGTAACAAGCGACAAGGGCGAGGCCCTGACTTGGGCCACGACTGAAAACCTTCCTACCGACGAAGGCTACGTCCTCTGCCGATGTGGGCAATCGAAGACCAAACCTTTCTGCGATGGCACCCACGACTATATCGACTTTGACGATAGTGGCCCCGAAAGCTTTGGCGAGTTTGAGGACACAAGCGATACGCTGGCAAACGATGGCATTAGGGTAAAGGTCGACAATTCATACTGCGTGCACGCCAAGTATTGCTTCAACAAGACCAGTGGCATTCGTGCTTTGATGAAGGAACCTGCGGACGCCAATGCCAAAAGCGCAATAATGGCGATGGTAGACCGATGCCCTTCGGGGACATTCGCGTATGAGCTCGATCTTGAGGGAGAAATGACCGAGTGCGAAGACGAGTTGCCTAAAGAAGTAGCCGCCATTTCTGAAGATAGCCGATGTGACACGGCAGGCCCACTATGGGTGTCTGGCAATGTGCCAATAAAGCAGCCAGACGGCACATTTTTGGAAACCCGCAACCGGGTAACACTCTGTCGATGCGGCAAGTCAAAAAACAAACCGTTTTGCGATGGGACGCATGCCTCAATCGGATTTAAGGACTGAGCCAGACACGAAAGTGAGAGAAGGCCTTATCGGACGGATATTGAAAACATTTCTTTAAAACCTGTGTTTTGAATGTTGTTTTTGATGCAAATCAATGTTGAGACGCCTCAAGCCTGTGAGAACGCTCAATAGTTGCAACTTTTCAGCGGAGTGATTCCGTGTCCAATTCCGAGACGCCTCCTAGTCTTTATGCCGCGCGCGAGCCGGTTTTTCCCAAGCGCGTTTCAGGTAGCTTTCGCAATCTGAAATGGGGGCTAATGATTTTCACGTTGGGTATTTATTACCTGACTCCGTGGATACGTTGGGATCGCGGTCCGAATTTGCCGGATCAGGCGGTTCTGATTGATCTCGCGCATCGTCGGTTCTTTTTCTTTTGGATCGAAATCTGGCCGCATGAGTTTTACTTCATTGCAGGCCTTTTAATCATGGCGGGTCTAGGCCTGTTTCTGTTTACCTCGGCGCTGGGACGCGTTTGGTGTGGGTATGCCTGCCCGCAAACGGTTTGGACTGATCTCTATATTTTGGTTGAGCGCTGGATTGAGGGCGACCGGAATGCACGCTTGCGTTTGCATCGCCAGAAAAAGCTAGATTTTCGCAAGGCGCGCTTGCGTGTAACCAAGTGGATATCGTGGTTCTTGATAGGTCTCGCGACAGGCGGAGCATGGGTGTTCTACTTCGCCGACGCACCGACCCTACTGATCGAACTGTTCACAGGCGCCGCGCATCCTGTCGCCTATTCCACGGTTTTGGTTCTAACCATGACGACTTTCCTGTTTGGCGGCTTTTTCCGCGAACAAGTGTGCATCTACGCCTGCCCTTGGCCACGCATTCAAGCAGCAATGATGGACGAGGACACGTTGACCGTCGCTTACCGCGAATGGCGCGGTGAACCTCGGGGGCGGGGGAAGAAGCGCGAAGGACTTGGGGACTGCATCGACTGCAATGCTTGCGTGAATGTTTGTCCCATGGGCATCGACATCCGTGACGGCCAGCAGATGGAGTGTACGACTTGTGCTCTTTGCATCGACGCGTGCGACGAAATCATGGTCAAGATCGGCAAACCGCGTGGCTTGGTTGATTACCTTGCCTTGTCCGACGAACCAAACGAGCGGGCCGGCCAACCGCCTAAGAATGTGTGGCGGCACGTCTTTAGACCTCGGACAATTGTTTATACTTCGCTTTGGTCTCTGGTGGGCTTTGGGTTGATCTTTGCTTTGTTCATCCGTGCGGACATCGATATGACAGTTGCCCCAGTGCGCAACCCAACCTTTGTGACGCTTTCGGATGGCTCTATTCGCAACACATATGACGTTCGTCTACGCAACAAACACGGCGAGGATCGACCGTTCAGGATGTCGATCACAGGCGATTTGGCGCTGCGCATTCAGCTTGAGGGGACTATATACGAAACGGTTTCAGTACCCCCTGACAGCACAAAGCTTCAGCGTGTTTATATCGTAGCAACAAAAACTGCCGAGGCAGCCGCCAACGAAACTACAAATGTCCGTATATGGGTTGAGGATACCGCAAGCGGTGAACGCGCCTATGTTGATACAATATTTAACGGGAGAGCGAACTGATGACAGAGCGCAGAATAACCGGTTACCACGTACTCTTTGGGTTTGTGATGGCCTTTGGTGTGATCATTTCGGTGAACCTCTTTTTGGCGTTTAGTGCGGTCAAAACATTTCCGGGGCTTGAGGTTAAGAACTCATACGTGGCCTCGCAGCAGTTCAATGTTCAGAAAGCCGCACAAGAGGCTTTGGGCTGGAAGATCGGTGCAGATCACAGCGACGGTATGCTGATCCTTTCAATCACTGACGCCAATGGCCCTGTTGAGGTTCAATCGATCACCGCTACCCTCGGGCGGGCGACAACAGTTGCAGATGACCTGACGCCTGATCTGGTTTTCAACGGCACAGCGTATGTTGCGCCGGTAGCGCTACGCGACGGTAATTGGAATATCCGGATGGTGGCCTTGGCCCCTGATGGCACAACTTTCCAACAGCGGGTCATCCTGCACGTGGTTCGGTAGCAATGACCGCTGCTCTCCGCGCCCCTGTTTCGGCTTGTCCTGCTTGCGCTGCGGCCCCCGCCGCTGAGGAGCTTGCAGAACGCGCTGTGCCAAACGATGCGCGGATATCACTTTCGTTGCCCACAGCCCATTGTGCGGCTTGCATATCCTCGGTCGAGGACGTCCTGAACGCCCAAGCAGGTGTAAAGGAAGCGCGGGTGAACCTAACGCTAAAACGGGCCAGCATCGACGCCGAAGCCTGGGTGACACCAGAGGAACTGATTAGGGTTCTCGACGGTATTGGCTATCCGGCGCATGAGCTTGATGCGGGAACCATCGCCGCGACTGAGACGGACAAAGCTGGACGCGATCTTTTGATGCGTTTGGCGGTCGCCGGATTTGCATCGATGAACGTGATGCTTCTTTCGGTCTCTGTTTGGTCCGGTGCTGCTGATGCGACCCGCGATCTGTTCCATTGGATTTCGGCGGCGATCACGTTGCCGACTATCGCATTTTCGGGCCAACCGTTCTTTCGCAACGCTTGGAGCGCGCTCAAAAACGCTAGATTGAATATGGATGTGCCGATTGTGTTGGCGATCCTTCTCGCGGTCTTTACCTCGCTATGGGAAACTTCGTTATCGGGCGAACATGCCTACTTCGATGCGGCGTTGGCACTGACGTTCTTTTTGTTGGCAGGGCGGTATCTCGATCATCGAACCCGCTCAATCGCACGGTCAGCAGCCGAAGAACTGGCCGCGTTAGAAGTGCCGCGTGCCTTATTGATGGTCGGCGAAGAACCAGTTGAAACCCCAATTTCCGAGATCAAGGTCGGTGACCTGATCCTTGTGCGCCCGGGCGGTCGAATGCCCGCTGATGGCGAGATTATCGAGGGCAAGTCCGAGATTGATCGTTCTTTGCTGACGGGCGAAACGCTTCCTGTGTTTGCCGAGCAAGGCTTTGCTGTCAGCACGGGTGAGATCAATCTAACCGGACCTTTGACCATACGCGCCAGTGCCGTTGGGCAAGATAGCTCATTGCACCAAATGGCCGAGCTTGTGGCCGTCGCTGAGAGTGGGCGTAGCCGCTACACATCGTTGGCAGACAGCGCTGCTAAGCTTTACGCACCAGGGGTGCACATCCTATCTGCGCTTAGTTTCCTTGGATGGTTGATCTATTCGGGAGACGCGCGCATCGCGCTGAACATTGCCGCTGCAGTTTTGATTATTACCTGCCCATGCGCGCTAGGGTTGGCAGTTCCAGCCGTGACCACAGCGGCCTCGGGACGTTTGTTCAAAAAGGGGTTGCTGATTAAGCACTCAACAGCGCTAGAGCGACTGGCTGAGGTCGATACCGTTGTGTTCGATAAAACTGGAACGTTAACAAATGGCGCTCCTGAGATGCAGGCCCCTGAAACCTATGGCTCAAATGACCTGTCTGTCGCGATGGCGCTGGCCATCGGTTCGGCGCATCCGTTAGCAAAATCTCTTGTACTTGGGGCAAACTCGCTCGGCGTTGCTCCGGCCAAAGTCGAAGCACTTGAGGAAATACCTGGTTACGGGGCTAAGGGCATTTGGCAGGGTCAACCCGTCATGTTAGGGCGCGCGGCATGGCTTGGGGCAAAGCCCTTGGCAGCAACCGCCACCTATCTGAAAATTGGCGAGGCAGACCCTATTGCATTCCGCTTTACCGACGCGCTTCGCAAAGGGGCAGCAGAGACTGTCGCGGCTTTACAAAGCGCCGGCAAGCAAGTGATTTTGTTATCGGGCGACACAGCGCCGGCGGTCGAAACACTGGCCGAGACCCTCAAGATTGCACGCTGGACCGCTGAGGCTTTGCCAAATGACAAGGTTCGCAGAATTCAGGAACTGACAGACAAGGGCCACAAGGTTTTAATGGTGGGCGACGGCCTAAATGATACGGCAGCTTTGACGGCTGCGCATGTGTCGATCTCTCCGGCGTCAGCTCTGGATGCGGCGCGTGTGGCCTCTGACATCGTTTTGCTTGGCAATGAGCTTGAACCGATCGCGGATGCACTTTCAACGGCCGTATCAGCCACCAAACGTATTCGTGAAAACTTTCGCATCGCAACGGTTTACAACGTGATTGCCGTACCAATCGCAATCATGGGATTGGCCACACCCCTTGTGGCAGCCTTGGCGATGTCTGCGAGTTCGATTACCGTCTCGTTGAACGCTTTGCGACTGAGGTAAATTCATGGACGTTCTCGTGTACTTGATCCCTATTTCTCTGCTGCTTGGCGGAGCTGGATTGGTGGCGTTCGTTTATACTGTCAAAAGCAACCAATACGATGATCCCGAAGGGAATTCGCAGCGGATTCTTAGTGATACATATGATGATGTGCCAAAAGCTTAAGGCTTAAGAGGGCGGACCGACCACACTGCAATCTAGCTGACGCGCGGACAATCGACGACACGCCAAGTTTGCAAGTTCAAGGTTCATACCCAGAAAGTTGGCCTCATACCCGCGAGCGGTTGAAACAACCTTGCGCAGCGACCCATCCAAAGTGGTCATTTCGGCCAATGCCGTTTTCAGCAAGGCTTTTTCAGCGTGATATCGCGTGCCGTAGGTGCCGATAGAGATACCCCACAACCGCTCGCCTGAGGTTGAAACACGCGTGACGATGGCAGGGCCTTCTGGCTGGGTAATGTCTGGCTCAAGGCTTGCCAGCGTCGCTTCAACAGGGGTGAAGCTGACATGGGTCGGTCGTAGCATAGGCATAGCGACCTTTACTGGAGCGGTTGGTGTCTGGGTTGCCGAGGCTGTCTGCGTTGGCTGTGCCACAGGATCGGTCTGCACGGCCTCAACAACATCGGCAATCATGATCGAGTCTGCTGTGATCGTCGTCGTTGGCCTTAGCCGAGGGAAGGGGCTTTGCTTAACGGCGGTTACAGCGCGAATTGTGTGGCCCGCTTGGCCTGTGGGTGAATAGACCGGCATGCGCGGTGCGCGGAATGCGACCTGCGTTGGCGCTCGCTGAAAGCCCATGTCGAGAAGTTCAGCGACCCGTGCATTGCGTGTCGCGGTCGAGCGACCTCCAAACACGGTTGCAATGATCCGTTCGTTGCCGCGCTCAGCCGAGGCAACAAGGTTAAATCCAGCAGCGCGGGTGTAGCCGGTTTTAATGCCATCGGCCCCGCGATAGGCGGCCAAAAGTCTGCGATTGGTGTTGTTGACGGTCTTTATCCCTGCGTCTGCAGAAGTGCGGCTAAACAGGTGATAGTATTCAGGGTAGTCATAAAGCACGTGCCGGCCAAGAAGCGTCATATCCCGAGCGGTTGATAGATGACCGCTTTCGGTCAAACCATGGGCATTCTTGAACGTCGAATTCGTCATGCCAAGCGCCTTGGCCGTGCGGTTCATTCGGCGGGCAAAGGCCGCCTCGGAACCAGAAATTGCTTCGCCGAGGGCCGTCGCTGCGTCATTCGCGGACTTCACAGCCGCAGCGCGGATCAAATAGCGCAGTCGGATTTTTTGGCCGGACAACAAGCCCAGCTTTGAGGGCGGTTCAGCCGCTGCATTGCGAGAGATGCGGATGTAGTCGTCCAGACCAATCTCTCCGTTCTCGACGGCTTCAAACACCACATAGAGCGTCATCATTTTGGTCAGAGAGGCTGGGTGCAACCGAGTGTCAGCGTTGCGCGAATGCAGCACCTCGCCTGAACGGGCGTCCATGACCATCGCGGCGTAAGGGGCAGACAGAGCAACAGTAGGCAGCAGAAAAACCAGCGCAAATAGCGCTGTCAGCCCACGAAGGACCCCGAATACTCTGCGTGAACGCCTGATCACGTTGTGTTGCCTCTATGACGTCGGGTTGGCCCGATCTGTCCTGCTTTGGGCCACGCTAGCACAGGGTGATTCGCCGATAAAGTCACAAAAACAAGTAGCGGGTCGAAAGATGAGCGCGAAAACCGCCTATCTAGTGCTTAAAGCTCAATCTCACCCAAGAGGGCTGGCAATTCCGTCAGTTCTGAAAGCTCGCGAAAGCGGGATTGGTTTGAGGGTTTTTCTGCGTGCTCAAGCGCCCAGGTCAAATCAAACGGAACGTGGATACCCCATGCGCCGATGGCAAGGGCGGGAAGAACGTCGGACTTCATTGAGTTCCCGATCATCATAGCGCGCTCTGGCGCCACGCCATATCCGGCAAAAATCTTGGCATAGGTCGCAGGTTGCTTTTCGCTGACAATTTCAACGCCGTCAAAATGATCGCCAAGACCGGACTGCGCCAGCTTTCGCTCTTGGTCCAACAGATCGCCTTTGGTGATCAGCAAGACCTGATGGTCCTGCGAAACCTGTGTGATGACGTCGACAACGCCGGGAAACAGATCAATCGGATGCGCCAGCATGTCCTGCCCAACCGCAAGAAGTTCCGAGATCACCGAGGCTGGAATTTGCTGGTCAGTCACCTCAATCGCGGTTTCGATCATCGACAGCATGAAGCCTTTGATGCCGTAGCCATAGCGCCCAAGATTACGCCGCTCGGAGGCTATCAGGCGTTCACTTAGATGGTCTTGTTCGGTGTAGGGCCGCAGCAATTGGGCGAATCGATCCTGACTGATCTTAAAGAAACGCTCGTTGTGCCAAAGCGTATCGTCGGCATCAAAGGCAATAATCGTAGGTTTTGCGGCCAAATTTCACACTCTCATTAATGGGGTCTTTTCTGTACCCCGTGAAGGGCTATATACCCATCTTAGTCACCTCGGGACAAATTCGGTTTTTCATGGCGCATACACCAATCCACATGTCGGACAAGTTCGATGACGACAGCGATACATCGCTGGCCGTTAAGACGAAGCCGAAAACAAAACGGCCTCCACTGTATAAAGTGATGTTGTTGAACGATGATTACACGCCGATGGAATTCGTTGTGCATGTGCTTGAGCGCTTTTTTGGTCTCAACAATACGCAGGCGTTTGAAATTATGCTGACCGTTCACAAAAAGGGTTTGGCCGTTGTCGGCGTCTTTTCGCATGAAATCGCCGAGACTAAGGTTTCGCAGGTCATGGAATTTGCCAATCGCAACCAGCATCCTCTGCAATGCACGATGGAAAAGGAATAGATCCGGCAACGGATTTTAGGACCTATGGCACATTCACGTATTTCTATAGCGGTCGATTCTGGCCAACTGGTCCTTCCTGAGGGGCAGGTCTTGGCGTTTGGCATTGGCGCGGATGACGATTTGTCGGCGCTTGCCAAAGACAGCACGACCTTTGTTCATCCGTCCTTTCCGGATTACACGGCGCTTCAGCGTCGGGGCTATACCGTCACCACCGAACCAGAAGGCGCGTTCAGTGTTGCGATAGTCTCGGTTCCCCGCGCCAAGCCGCTGGCGCGCGAATGGATTGCCGAGGCGTGCCGATGTGCATCTGGTGGCCTGGTTATTGTTGACGGTCAAAAGACCGATGGCGTCGAAAGCGTTCTGAAAGAAGTTAAGAAACGCGTGCCGATCCTGGGGTCGATGGCAAAGGCGCATGGCCGTCTGTTTTGGTTTGAGGCCGCGGATTTCTCGGACTGGCACCATGGTGCGGGCACGAACTCGGACGGATTTCAGACCATGGCTGGTGTGTTCTCGGCTGATGGCATTGATCCGGCGTCAAAACTGTTGGCAGACACTCTGCCGGCCAAGGTCAAAGGCACTGTGGCCGACCTTGGGGCAGGGTGGGGCTATCTGGCTTCGCGAGTGCTTGAGCGTGAGGCCGTCACCAAAGTCCACTTGATCGAGGCTGATAAACGCGCACTCGATTGCGCCCGCAGCAACATCACTGATGTACGCGCGGAGTTTCACTGGGGCGATGCGCCGACCCACAAGCTGCCTGATCGCGTGGACTGCGTGGTGATGAACCCGCCGTTTCACACCGACCGCAAAGCCGATCCAGAGATTGGCAAACGCTTCATCTTGGCAGCTGCCCGCCTGCTGAAACCCTCGGGCCAGCTTTTGCTGGTGGCAAACCGTCATTTGCCTTATGAGACGATTTTGTCCGACCGCTTTGCCCAAGTACAAGAAGGGGCAGGGGATGGCCGGTTCAAAACCTTCGTGGTCTCAAAGCCGCGACGCATATAAGAACAGACGCTGAGGGGAATACAGCATGTCTTTTTCGGTAGCCGGAAAATCCGTAATCGTAACGGGTGGAGCAAACGGCGTTGGCTTGGCAATTGGTCGCCATTTGGTCGATCAAGGGGCCCGAGTGATGTTTGCTGACATGGATGACTCTGGTCTGTGTAAAGAATTGCAGGAAGACTCTGAAAGCAACGAGAACATCCGCTACTTCGCAGGCGATTTGCGTGAAAAGCTGACGATCGCAAATCTTTTGTCCGCTACGATTGATGCGTTTGATGGTGTGAACGTGTTGGTAAATGCTGCGCGCCAAATGGCACCTTCTGATCCGCTCGACCCAGAAGGGGATTTGGTGGGGGATTTGCTTGCTCAAAACCTGATGCCAGCCCTTCGTCTTAGCCAATTGATTGCCAAGCGGATGATCAAGCAGGGCAAAGACCAAGAGGGCGGCTGCAAAGGCTCAATCGTTAATCTGTCGTCAATCGCCGCGCGCCGGTCTCATCCTGAATTATTGGGTTACTCTGTGAGTTGTGCGGCACTGGATCAAATGACCCGCTCAATGGCGGTCGCTTTGGCACCCCAAGGCATTCGCATGAATTCAGTCGCATTTGGCAGCGTGATGAGCGCCAGTTTGCAGCACGCGCTGAAAGAAAGCCGCGCGGTGCGTCAAGATATTGAAGATCATACGCCTGTTGGCCGCATCGGCTCGGCGAGTGAAGTCGCTGAGGCAGTGCAATACCTCGCCTCAGAAGCGTCGAGCTTTGTAACGGGACAAGTCCTAACGATAGACGGCGGCCGGACCCTATTGGATCCTGTATCGGCCCCCGCCCATTAAGGGTTAGGCTTCAGGCGGATATGCCGCCCGACATGCCTTGGTGGACTCTGCCAATCGTATTTCCAGTACTTTACGCTGATCTACCAGCTGCGCCAGCTTGCGGCGCTCGGCATCCAGATCGACAGCAACCGGAGTCTGGTAGGTTGTTCCAACCTCGACCAAACAGGTAGCCTGTTCACCCAAGGCGGTCAGGCAGACGACCTCTTCAATCTCGGTAGCGATCAGCGTTTCAAAACCATAGCCACGTGACAGCGTGGTCTGGCTTTGGGTGATGAGTTCATTCACAACCTGTAGATCTTTGGAGCTGTTGCGAACGCATTGGCCAAATTCGTCGATGCAGGCGGTCAGGCTGATCAAAGCGGTGGCGGATAGAAGTGTGAAAATACGCATATCGTTTCCTCGTTGTTCATATGCAGCAGTATGACGGTCCTGCGGCAAAATGGGAATCACAGCTTAGCGTAGTGGTCCCGTTGCATTGGCGCTGATAAAAGAGGACGAAATTATGAAGGGTTATGCAATGACACAGGTCATGACAGACGAAAAACAGCGGGCAAGCACTTGGTTCCGTGAGTTGCGCGACCAGATCGTGGCATCGTTTGAAGCGCTTGAGCAAAGCCATGACACGGGCCCATTGTCGGATGCGGCCCCCGGTCAGTTTGAGGTCACGCCCACAAAGCGCACGTCTGACGATGGCTCAGATGCCGGCGGAGGATTGATGAGCGTCATGCGCGGAGGTCGTGTTTTTGAAAAGATCGGCGTCAATGTTTCAACCGTATATGGTCAACTTGGGGAACGTGCGCAAAAGGCGATGGCCGCGCGTGGCATTCCGGGCATGGAAAGCGATCCGCAGTTCTGGGCCTCTGGTATTTCGTTGGTTGCGCATATGCAAAACCCGCATTGCCCCGCCGTGCACATGAACACTCGGATGTTTTGGACACCTCATGCGTGGTGGTTCGGCGGCGGCTCGGATTTGAACCCCTGTCTTGAGTATGACGAAGACACCGCGCATTTTCACGCGACCCAAAAAATACACTGCGATCGTCACAACGCTGACTATTACCCAAAGTTCAAAGAATGGGCGGATGAGTACTTTTATGTGCCTCATCGCAACCGCGCTCGAGGAGTTGGGGGAATATTCCTCGATGATCACAATACGGGCGATTGGGAAACGGATTTCTCGTTCATTCAGGATGTGGGGCAGGCGTTCCTACCGGCCTTCGTCCCTTTGGTCGAAAAGCGCCGTGTGCAGGATTGGTCGGATGCCGACAAGGACGCGCAACTGGTGCATCGTGGTCTCTACGCGGAATATAACCTCGTCTATGATCGCGGGACCAAGTTCGGTTTGGAAACGGGTCACGACGCGAACGCGGTGTTGATGAGCCTACCACCCTTGGCGAAATGGGT
>ERZ1049444.511-NODE-511-length-36523-cov-9.191922_pt1 | contig 36523 bp, 52 predicted proteins | sample MGYA00383101_ERZ1049444 | MGnify/ENA primary metagenome ERZ1049444 (study PRJEB29581, sample SAMEA5548371) | metagenome | biome: marine; feature: coastal; material: water | depth 50 m | study: Short-term variability in the microbial, nano- and picoplankton... | reverse complement strand
TAACAACCGTAATTAAATCTGATTGTAACTGCTGGCTACGCTGGCGCATTTCCAACAGTTTATTACATGGTTATGTTTCTTCTGGCGCATCAGGCAAAACGTCCCAATGAGTAACCCAGTTATTGCCCGTACAAAAATAAGTATCTCTATATGGTATCATCCACTTTTTAGTGCATTTGTTATACGTACCTACTTCAACCTGATCCAATTCTTTAACATAAAACAAAACTTCTATTTGTGGTGGTAATTGATCTTCTACACTAACCCATGCCATGTTTACGCCCTCTCTGTATCGAAACATAACAACGCATTTAAACGGGATAAAAACAGTTTGCTGTGCGTTGCTAAATTTGTGTTAATAATTAATTTCTGTGTGTAATTCGTTTTTACCCTTTAATGCAAGGGTTATATTGCCTTTGGTAATTCAGGTAATGGCATCCAGTGGGTAACTCTACCGCCTGCCACTTCTCTATCATTTAACCAAAATAACCACCCTTGTCCGTTATTTTCTCCTTCGTAAAAATCATCGCTATCATAATACCCTGTTCCGATTTCTTCATTGAAAGATCCGAATCTTTGCTCCAAGTAACAAATTAATACATGCCCGTCTGTGTCGCTTGGCAGCTTGTCTTTAACGCTTATCCATTCCATTTTTAAACCCTCTTTAGTGTTTACGGCAAATATAACAACACGCTCAATCGTGACAGTAAACTGCACATTAGCTATGGGTTATGTGTCTTTGTGCTTCATATCTTCATAAATAGCTTTTGGCAATACAACCACTAACTTAATTGCAAACCAAGTGACAACTAAAGGCCAAAAAGGGCTTATTGTAAACGCCTCTCTTTTCATCTCTTTAGGGTATTGCCCTATAGTCCAGTAAGTGAAACAAAAAACCACGCCTATTACATAAACCCAAAAAATAAACCAATTCATCTTTATTCTCCTATAAATCTCAGTTAAAACACATAACAACCCGCACAAAAGGAATTTAACTGCGTACCTTGTTAAATCCTATTTGCTATGGGTTATAAGGCAATTACCTTAGTTGCTATCAAGTTATTAATAGCTTGCTTTGTTCTCCACTCTTTCGGCATTAATTTAATCGCGTACCCAATTAATTTACAGCTAATTCTTAATCTCAAGTTTTCCATATTAGTTCCTTGTTGCCGTATAACAACCGTAATTAAATCTGATTGTAACTGCTGGCTACGCTGGCGCATTTCCAACAGTTTATTACATGGTTATGTTTCTTCTGGCGCATCAGGCAAAACGTCCCAATGAGTAACCCAGTTATTGCCCGTACAAAAATAAGTATCTCTATATGGTATCATCCACTTTTTAGTGCATTTGTTATACGTACCTACTTCAACCTGATCCAATTCTTTAACATAAAACAAAACTTCTATTTGTGGTGGTAATTGATCTTCTACACTAACCCATGCCATGTTTACGCCCTCTCTGTATCGAAACATAACAACGCATTTAAACGGGATAAAAACAGTTTGCTGTGCGTTGCTAAATTTGTGTTAATAATTAATTTCTGTGTGTAATTCGTTTTTACCCTTTAATGCAAAGGTTAGAAAGAATTAACTCCCATACCTGCGGCTACTGCCAAAAGCATTTTTGCCTTTATTGTTGCTTGCCTGCTAGGTCTATATTTTTCAGGGTTTTCTATACGATCAATTCTTAATGTCTCTTCTCTTTCTAATCTAGCTTTGCGCTCTTTATTAAAGCGTTCAGCAAAATACTTCTTATCTGCATGGTTTCCCATAATTATGCACTCCCGTTAATGCTGCGGTTAGCTTGCTTTTGGCGGTTCGGGCAAATACATCCAGTGCGTAAACGCTGGGTTGTGCCCTTCGTACATTTTACAATACAACTGATTGCCGAAGCCATCTAAGCCGCACGTTATATCTGTAAAGTATTCCATATGTACAGTTTCAATACTTCCGTTTTCAAAGTGTATCAAAACACCAGTATCTTCATTTGCATTTTCTGGTATACCGTCTTTTATAGCTATCCAATTATTCATTTTTAATCTCCGTTTTGCGTCATCAGCGAAGCTAACAACTTACTCAACGTGACCGCCACAGTTGGCTTTCTTCACTTCGTTCTGTCGCATTTTTGCAACGTTAATAATAAGGTTAGGTGTTCAGTGTTGCCATTAAGCTGAGGCCACAACCAACACTTTCAAGAGTAAAGACTCTTACCTCTTCTTTCATATCTTTTGTTTTATAAATAATATCAATAATAGGTAGAAATTTACCATTAACTAAAAAACCTTCTTTTTCCATTAATTGAAACCAACCCTCATCTTTACAGTTATTCATATTTCTTGGTATCCCATGGGAGGCGCAGATAGCGTGATAATTTTCACTCAATCGTAAGTCTTTTTCCAAATCCAAAAGCTTATTGATCATTTTCTTTCTCCATTGTTTTAATCTGCAATTATTGCTCTGTTAAAAAGTTATCTGATCATGTCCTTAATTTGTGTATTGATAACAACAAAACGATCATGCGGGTTTACCGATTTAGACCAAAACTTTAAAAGCTTTTTCAGCGTACCTTCGTATTTACCCTTAATACGTCCTGAGACGCGTTTTACTGTGTTATTTTTTTCAGCCTTACGATTCATCATTAAAGCTAGTTCGATCGTAACAAATGCTCGTTTGACGTCTTCATAGTTATAATTGTTGTCTTTCATAAGTTCACCGCCTGAAATACTCGACCGTTTTCGTCAGCGCTGTATATTTCAACCGAGTTAACGATCTCTAAGTATTTTATATCACTTGCCGCTATTTCGTATGAAATATCAAACTCTATAGCAACATGGCGAATGGTTACCGGTTCACATGCAATAAATTCTAATATTGCATTTCTACGTTCTCTAATACTCATCTTGATTGCTCCGTCTTTACTGTGTCGTTGTATTCCATTGTTGAGGCTATCGAATATAAACCTAAGATCATTGCAAAAGCCATTATCTTTTTAAAAGTTTTCATTTTTATTTTCTCTCTTTTTTGTTGTCTGAATACTAATGTAAATGTTAGATGTTTTATTGTCAAGTAATTATTTACAAAATATACTTGTCCCAATGTCCCATAGTTTTTCGAAAACCAGCCCTACTACACGATAAACATATATAATTACCTTTTTATTTTATATGTTTCTCTACTAACCTATTTTATCTATTAACATTGGGACATTGGGACAAGTAATAAAAAGAATAAGAAAATCAATAAATTAAGTTGTCCTATAGTTTGTCCCATAGTTGTAAAAACTCTGGGACAAACAGCAAAACTCCGGGACAAAAACTAAAAATCGCACTTATTTTGAAAATCTAAAACAGTTAAGTTTTCATCTTTTGCGTAAAAACTTTGGTTTTTCCTATCTTGTCCCTTAGTTCGTCCCATAAAGTGAAAGCCCATATCAAGTAAAATATTTTTTAAAGCGCTAGTTTTTGGAAAGCGATTTAGGTCAAAATTATCCCATTCTAGCTGAACCATTTTACTTAATTTAGTGATATTTAATACCTCAAAATTAATGTCGTAACATTCAAATTCGTTGATGGCATCTTCGACTAAAAGATAACACTCTGACTTGCTCAAATCTTTCATAGATTGCTTAGCTTTCGTTTCCGGCGCACGACTCATAGCTAAAAATTCACTGCTTATTTCATGTGATAATAACCAGTCTAAAATTTCACCCGGCTTTTCTCTCATGTCAGCGTATAGTTTAGGGTAGTAATTTTTATTATCCATTGACCATTTTTTTAGCTTTTCGCCATCTTGCCAACGCGAAAATAAGATACAATAACGGCGATCATTATCATCAATAGGTAAAGCATCTTTAAAGTTTGTTAGTGCGAAATAATTAGTGGTGTTCATCACAACTTGTGGATCACGCCCTTTTTTTGTCATTTCAACCGAGCTATTAGTTATATATGGCTTTAAGTTATTTAAAATTTCATACTTTCGATAGTTATCAAGCTTTAGTTCCTCAATAAAAGTCATACATTGACCGGCAGCCCAACCGGTGAAGGAGCTTTCTAGCGTTTGCACGTTCATTAGCCTTACGTTGTGCATACCCATAACATTTTGCATCATTTCAGCGATAAAGCTTTTTCCATCACCTTGTACACCTTGAAGCACTATTGACCATTGGATTTTTTTACCTGGGAACTGTACATTGTGCGCCAAGTAATCAATGATGAGCTGTTGTTCTTCTTTACTCGTTAATAAGTGCGCAAGATGCCCTTTAACGCGGTCAACAATATCACTCGCGCCCCTATCACCACGCGCAACCAATGACGGTCTATATAAATTTACATAGTTAATATGATCATGTGTAAATGTCTCGCCAAACATAGGCGCGTACATCGCATTACTAACACACTCTATCGTTGTATTGCTGTATGTTGTCGCGTTTTGACTATTACCTTCAAAATCTAACGGTGTCATTCGGTTGTAGGTGGTGTCAAAAGCCCTTGGCCCCATTGTTGTTTTATTCTCTCGATGTAAATACTCACCGGTTGATTGCATAAAAACATAGTTATCAACAAAACAGCCTTTGTTTTTATTAGGTCTGTTCGCTTTGACTATTTTCTTTAATGCTGGTAGACCGGGCGCTTTCCCTTCTATTAATTTAAATTGTTTTTGAATGTCCTTTAAAAGCATATCAAGATTTAAATCATTAATGCCATTTCTACCCATATCAACTAAGCATTTATTTAAATCGTTTACGGTTGTTGCATTTTCAACGGTAGCATTAACACTCTGATATTCTGTTTTGCTTACAACCGCTTTTTTGCCGCCGGCCCAGTGAATAACACTAGCAAAAGTTATGCATTGCGCTTTTCCTTCACTGGAAAATGAATTCCATCTGCGACGATTCTTAACTTCGTCGTAATTGCCGCCACGCTTTGAAAACTTATCGAAAAGTGTATACCCTTCTTCGTTGCCTTTTGTTTGATGGTAAACCGCCATACCAACTTTAAACCAGTCGCTTTCGTTTTCGTAGTAATGTGGATCAAGCGCTTGCAAATACTCGTCCATTTCATCAAAACTAATTTCTATTGTTTGCGCTAATATGGCCTCGTCTAAATCGTCAAAACCTAAGTCTTCGTTTTTACGTTCTTGCAACGCTGCGATTGCTTCGATTGGTAGCTCTGGCAACCAAACTTGCGCATCTGATAACACACTAACCACTTCGTCCATACATAAAGTGGTATAACCATCACCGGAGCAAATCCAACCTTTGCCGCTTGTTCTAGTATCAAAACCAGTAACGCCCAATAAATCAGATCCTTGTTTTATCTCTATATCATCACCAACTAAAAACCCGTAATGATAACCACCTGAAACAGTTTGTTGTAATTCGGCTTCATCCCAGTTCAAACAACAACCGAGCGCACTCTCAATGTCTGAATGAGTGACGCCTTTGTCGGTGTCCATATCAATAACTAAAACGCCTTTAGGTATAACTAAACCAATATTAGTGGATTGGTTTAGCTCTTTTTCGCTAGCGTTATATTCTTGCCAGTTTTCGCCGTTGGTCTTTGGGAATTTGGCCCACTTGTTTTTTACTTTGTCGAATCGCTTTGCGACGGGAAATACTTTTACTTTATTCATAATCACCCTTTTGCTATAATTAGCATGTTTTATTATCCCAATTCATTGAGCCGCTCATATTAGCGGTTTTTTGTTTTTTAGCTACTTAATTAAATCCTTAGCCTTAAACTTTCCTTTTGTCTTTTGCTCAATATCAATAGCCCTTGCTGCTGGTAAGTAGCCTTGTGCCTCGTATTGACTCAAAGCCTGGCGTGTTACACATAACGCTTCATATAAAGCTTTACGACTACCATAATATTTAATTAATTTATCTAACATATTTAACCCCTTTAAAATTTATTTGTAAAAACGCTTGCAAGTTTAACGCAACAAACATACACTTGTAAAGCAATTCGCAACATAAACAAAACTTAAAAGGTATATATCATGTTAGAAACTGAAATTAAAAACTTAACAAAAGCGATTAAAGAATTAACCGAAGTAATGACCTGCGCGGCACAAGAAATGAAAGAAAACGCTGAGTATATTGTCGAGCAAGGCGAAAATGTTGAAGAAGTAGAAGCACCAACTTATGACGATCTACGCTCTGCAATTCTTAACGCTAATCGCGCAAACCCTAAAAACAAAGCTGTTATGAAAGAGTTATTAAGCAAGTTCGGCGCTAAAAAAGTCACTGACGTTAGTATTGATAATGTTAGCGCATTGTTAGCTGAAATTGAAAAGGTGGTTAGCTAATGACCGCCCACGCTAAACTAAGCGCCAGTGGTTCGGCCCGTTGGCTTAACTGTACTGGCAGTGTTAAAGCTGAACAGGGTTTTAAGGATAGTTCAAGCCCTACCGCTGAATATGGCACTTGCGCCCATGAGTTAGCTGACATTGTGCTTTCTACCGGTAAAGACATTGAAAGCTTTTTAGGTGAAACGCTAAACGATGCGCCAAATGTTAAGGTCGATCAGGAAATGATCGACAATGTGCAAGGCTATGTTAGTTTTGTTCAATCGTTTAAAGGTGAGCAGTTCTATGAAGTACGCTTGGACTATTCACATTTAGTGCCGGGCGGCTTTGGCACTTCCGACGCTGTTGTCATTGTTGATAATGTGTTGCACGTTATTGATCTAAAAATGGGCAAAGGTGTTGTTGTCGATGCTGACAATAATAGTCAGGGTATGTTGTATGCTTTGGGCGCTATTGAAGAATATAGTTATTTGTACGACTTTGATAAAGTAGCAATACATATTTACCAGCCGCGCGTTCACAACTTCTCAACTTGGGAAATTGATATAAACGACCTTGAGCTGTTTGGCGCATTTGTAAGTAAACGAGCAAAAGAAGCACTGAGTGACAACGCGCCACGAACACCGGGCGATAAGCAATGCCAATGGTGTAAAGCCAAAGCCACTTGTCCGGCATTAGCTAAACACACCGAACAAGTGATCAGCGCTGATTTTGATGACCTTGACGGCTTACCGCTTGTTGATACATTACCCGATGAAAAGCTTTCAATGATATTGAGCAATAAAAAACTTATTGAAAGCTGGCTGAAAGCTGTTGAAGATCATATAAGCCACGCTTTACTCGAAGGCGGCGAGTTCCCAGGGTATAAGCTTGTAGCCGGGCGCTCGTTGCGTAAATGGGCCAATGAAGATGAAGCACAAACACAGCTTATTGAGCTATTAGACGATAATGCTTTTGAGAAAAAATTATTAACTGTTGCCAAAGCTGAAAAAGCTTTAGGCGCAAAACGTAAAAAAGAAATTGAGAATTTAATTATTAAACCCGAAGGCAAACCCACGTTAGCACCTGAAAGTGATAAACGCCCTTCAATTAATAATTGTTCTGATGATTTTGAAATAATTTAAAATAAACGCTTGACTTTAATCAAGCAAAGCTTTACATTAAACAGGCGTTAAACAATTAGCGCCTAAACTTAAAACCAAAACTTTAAAAGGTATAAAAAATGTCAAACTATAAATTTAAACTTAACAATGTTCGCCTTTCTTTTCCTTCAATCTTCAAGCGCTCTGAGTTCAACGGGCAAGAAGGGAAATTTGAAGCAACCTTTTTAATCAATAAAGAAAGCCAAGCTAAACTTATTAAAGAAATTGAAGCTAAAATTGCGTTAATACAAAAAGACAATAAAGCGGGTAAAGTTTCCCCTGATAAAATCTGTTTAAAAGATGGTGATTTTGTTGAATACGATGGTTATGAAGGTCATGTGTCTGTTAAAGCCGGTTCTAATCGTCGTCCTACTGTTATTGACCGCGACAAAGCGCCATTAGTCGAAGACGACGGCAAGCCATACGCCGGTTGTTATGTAAATGCGGTGCTTGAACTGTGGTATCAAGACAACTCGTATGGTAAGCGCGTCAACTGTAATCTGTTAGGTATTCAATTTGCCAAAGACGGTGATAACTTCGGCGCTGGTGATACTGACGTTACTGACGACTTTGACGCCTTTGGCGATGACGACGACGACATGTTAGGTTAATAATAACAATAAAAATAAATTCAATTAGGCGCTTTCGAGCGCCTTTTTTATAAGTAGCTTAACATGAAAAAGAAAGTTGTTTTTGACATAGAAACATATATTAATTATACGCTTTTCAGCTTTTCAGACTTAGACGGTAAAAAGTTTGTTGAATTGGAAATGTACAAAGGTAAAGAATTAAACAGAGCAAAACTTAAAAAGGTTTTACAGTCATATATTATTATCAGTTTTAATGGTGTTAACTTTGATTTACCGCTAACTTTTGCCGCTATAGCTGGCGCAAGTTGTGAAAGAATAAAATATATTTGTGATTCGATTATACGCACTGGTGATCCAGGATGGAAAACTTGCCAACGTTTCAACATTAAAGAATTCCCTGTTGATCATATCGACATAAAAGAGCCGTCGCCGGGCGTTAATGTATCGTTAAAGCTTTATGGTGGACGATTAAACGCGCCAAAACTTCAAGACTTGCCCATTGAACCGAGCGCACCAATAAAACCTGAACAGCGCGACGAGTTACGTTTATATTGTCGTAATGACTTAGCAACAACAGCCCGATTATATAAAGCTGTTGAAAATGAAATTGATCTGCGTCAAACAATGTCAAATCAATATAGTGTTGATCTGCGCTCTAAATCTGGCGCACAAGTGGCAAAGGCCGTTATCGGCCACCAGCTCGAAGAAATAGGCGTAAAACCTAAAGTAAGAAAAGTTAGCGCTGGCACAACTTATAAATATAAAATGCCGCCGTTTATCCGCTTTGAATCTGACGAATTAAAACAGTTAAAAGCATTAGTGGTTAAGGCTGGTTTTGTTGTAAATGATAAAGGTTCTGTGCTGATACCTGACGAACTTAAAAAAGTGGTCAAGTTCGACGGCGCAAAATATAAAATTGGTATCGGTGGTCTACACTCGCAAGAAAAAAAACAAGCGGTTGTTTGTGGTGAAAATCAAATATTTGGCGAATTCGATTATGCGAGTATGTACCCGTTTATTATCTTAAACCAAGATCTTTACCCTAAACATTTAGGCCCTAAGTTTTTATCAATGTATAGTTATATTGTTAAACGTCGTATTAAAGCCAAACAAACCGGCGATAAAGCAACGGCCAATAGCTTAAAGCTTGTTATTAATTCAAGCTTTGGTTTGTTCGGCAATCGCTATTCGTTTTTATACTCGCCAGATTTACTTATTCAAACCACTATAACAGGTCAACTTTGTTTGTTAATGCTTATTGAAAAGGTTGTAAAAGCTGGTGGCAAAGTGGTCAGCGCAAATACTGACGGGATCAATATTATTTGCCATAAGGACAAGTTTAAGGAAATTCAGGCCCAACTTGATAGCTCAGATTTAGAAACAGGTATGAGTTTGGAATTTACACCATATCAAGCAACATACAACGAATCAGTTAATAGTTATATTGCGGTAATGCCAAACGGTGAAGTTAAAACAAAAGGCAATTATGCTTTACCTGGTTTAATGAAAAACCCTGTTAATGTGATATGTATTGAAGCTGTTATTGAGTACTTGACCACCGGCGCACCAATAGCCGATACAGTAGAAAGTTGCAATGATATGACCAAGTTTTTAACAGTAAGAAAGGTTAATGGTGGCGCTGTTTGGCGTGATCAATACCTTGGTAAAGTTGTGCGTTTTTATCATTCAACCAATGGTGACACTATCAACTATAAAAAGAATGGTAACAAAGTTCCTAAATCTGATAACTGTGCGCCTCTGATGGATCTACCTGATAGTTTCCCAAATGATTTAGATTTTAATTGGTATGTAGAAGAAGCAACAAAAATGATTGAACTAATAGGTGCTAATCATGCGTGAATCATTAATTGAAAAAAAAGTTAGCGACTATGCGACCGAACAAGGTTGGTTAGTATACAAGTTTTCTTCACCAGGATCGCGAGCTGTGCCGGATAAAATATACATGAAAGCTGGTAAGGTATTTTTTATAGAATTTAAATCGCCGGGTAAAAAGCCGACAAAATTACAATTAAAAACACACGAAAGAATAAAAGCACAAGGTATTAGTGTTTTTGTTATAGACGATATTGAAGAAGGAAAAGCCCTTGTTGACTCGCAATAATTTACATCACTATCAAGATAAAGCTGTTGATTTTATCTTGAGCAAAAAGAAAGTCGCCCTGTTATTAGATATGGGCCTTGGCAAAACAGTTAGTTCATTAACGGCTATTGTTGATCTTGTTGACTCGTTAAGTGTGAACAAAGTTTTAATTATCGCCCCTTTACGTGTGGCCAATACAACATGGCATAAAGAGGCGTTAAACTGGCAGCATACAAAAGACTTAAAAGTTAATATTTGTACAGGTAGCGAAAAAAACCGTCGAGCACAATTGCACCGATCTGCTGATGTTTACGTTATTAATCGCGAAAATGTCGAGTGGCTTGTAAATCTTTACGGTAAAAAGTGGCCCTTTGATTGCGTTATTGTTGACGAATCTAGCTCATTTAAAAGCCCTGCTTCACGCCGCTTTAAATCTTTACGTAAAACTATTAGCTTAACTGAATATTGTGCTTTGCTTACCGGAACACCTAGCCCGAATGGTCTACTAGATTTATGGTCGCAATATTACTTACTTGATAGTGGCGAGCGATTAGGCCGAACAATGACAGCATACAAGCAACGCTTTTTTGAATCAGATTACATGGGCTATAAATTCACACCCCGTAAAAACGCAAGCAATAATATTTATGAATTGGTAAATGATATCACTTTAAGTATGCAAGCCGAGGACTATATTGAACTACCCGAACGACTTGATAGCTCTGTGTTTGTTGATCTGCCAAGTAAACAAATGAAAGCTTATAAAGAATTAGAAAAAGAATTTATACTTGAATTAGAATGCGAAAGCGAAATTGAAGCCGCCAATGCTGCTGCGCTTGCCAATAAACTTTTACAGTTTAGCAATGGCGCAATATACACTGATGATACCGGTAATTGGTCGGAAATTCACAAGGCTAAACTTGACGCACTTGCTGATATTGTAGAAGACAACAGTGGTGAAAATATCCTTGTTGCTTATAACTACAAAACCGATCTTGAGCGTTTAAAGAAAAATTTTCCTGACGCGGTTGTTATGGATAAGGCCGGCGAAGCTGTTGCCAAGTGGAACAACGGCGAAATTAAAATGTTATTAGCGCATCCGGCTAGCGCCGGTCACGGCCTTAATCTTCAACGTGGCGGATCATTAATCGTTTGGTTCGGTCTCACATGGTCGCTTGAATGCTATCAACAGTTTAACGCCAGGTTACACCGACAAGGGCAAACAAAACCTTGCCGTATTGTTCACATTGTAGCGAATGATTGTATCGACGAAAGAGTATTGAAAGTTTTGTCAGATAAAGATGCAATACAAGATGGATTGTTAAAAGCGCTAAAAGATTGAATTATTTGTCAATTAAAGCTTTACAACTTAACAATTAAAAGCTAATCTATCAGCATCAATAACAAAAAGTAAACAGGAAATAAATAAAATGAAAGTAAACGAAATAAACTGGGATAAAGCGCCCGAAGATACTACGCATTATTGTACTGACCCTGATCTCGCCCCATGGGTGAGATATGAAGACGGTCATTTTTATTCCCAATGGGCCTATGGCAAATGGCTATATATTAAAAATATAGACGCTCATCAATTAATCCCTAAACCCGAAGCTATAGAGCAACCTGACCAAGTTAAAAACCCTAAACACTATCAGTTATTAGGCTTTGAAACGGTTGAAATAATAGTAAGAAATCTTACTGTTGAGCAATGGCGAGGCGCTTGTCTGTTTAACGCTTTAAAGTATCGTATGCGAGCAGGTAAGAAGGATAAGTTAGAGCAAGATATTGCTAAGTCAAACCAGTTTGAAATCATGTTTGATAAGTACCAGCATCTGTGTATAGATTGGAGCGAGTAACAATGTTAACAGCGGAAATTATAAATAAAATATATACTGACACTAACCACATACCAGTTAGTGCGCGTAAAAAGCTAGACACCAAACCAATTGGTAAAGTAGGTCCACTAGCGTTGAAACGTATATTGAAAAAGATAACCGGTACAAGTGGTAGGTTAACGGTAAAAGGTCTAGTGACTAGTACCGGTTATGGTCGTGCGACTGTTCAACGAGCTGTCGCAATGCTTGAAGACGAAAAAGCAGTGACAGTTGAAAAAGAGCGAAAAGGTCGCGTAGTTACTACGTATGTAAAAGCGAAAAAGGAATTAATATAAAATGAGCGTACAAGATAAGATCAACCAGCATTTATTGCGCGAGATAAAACGAGAAGTAAATATCAAGACCGCAATCAAAACCGCCGAACAGAAACAAAAGCAAAAACGCATGAAAAGTAGGCGTAAAATTGAAGACTTACAAGCGCAAAAAGAAATTGAAGACGCTTATTTGTTAGACTATGAATAAAAAAAGCTGGCGGTATTATTCGCCAGCAAAACTTTAAACAACCGAAGTAAGGTATTACATTATGACACAAGATATTGATTTATTAAATACACTGATTAACGAGTATGAACAGAACAAAATAACTATAGATGACAGCTCTGTTTTAATAAAAATGTTAGTGGTTGAAAACGAGATACTAGCAAAGCAAATAACCGCACTTCACGACGAGGTTAACGCTGTTGATCAGTTTTATATGTCAGTTGATGAACATCAAAGAGCTTGGCTAGCACCAAAAAACAAAGCGCCTAACTAGGCGCTTTTATCGTTTACGGGATTACATTGCCGCGTATGTCGCTGCCGGTAATGGTTTGCGTTAATGTATAGCCGTTTTTATCTATAGCTAAACCCGCCGCGCCGCCCGACCCCGTGATATTACCGATACCAGCATAACCTGATTGTCCCAAGTCGCCACCCTCGCCACCTGCTGCTATTCCGTCAGTTTCTCCGTTGCCGCCGACCTCTAACGTGCCATCGTCTGCGGGGCTAGTACCATAACCAACAACATAACCTGCACCGCCGCCGCCATTAGCAAAAGCCTCATCTCCAGGCTCTGTTGATTCTGCCGCACCACCGCCACCACCGCCGCCACCAATAACGCCACCGTTTGTAAGCGTTAGATCGTGTGATAATTGTATAGCATCGCCACCGCTAAACCCGTTGCCCGAACCTGTGCCGCCATCGCCGCCCTTACCTACAACATGCGCGCCGCTATCAATAATAAGCTTAACTGTTGCGCCAGCGGGCCACGAGCCTGTATCAAGGCTAAATGCGCTTGTTGACGTTGAGCCAACAACCGACCCATTTTGTAAAACAAATTTGGCAATAGTTGAGCCTGTAGGTGGCAAATTGTCCACCTCAAAAACCGTCCTTAAATTAATGTTTTTAGAGTCAGGCGGAATAATAACTAATGTCACGCCTGGTTCGCTGCCGCCTTCATCCTCTGGCAAAGCAACACCGTATAAAAATTCCAAGCCTTTATAGTCAAAGTTTTTACTTTCTTTCGAGCTGATAATTTGGAATATTGTATCGACTGGCGCGCCTGAAAAGTCGGTAATGTCTCTGTGATTGACAGATAAAGACTGACCGACCCAAATATCAGAATCCTTTGCATCTAAACTAAAATTAACTTCTCTTGGTGGATTAGCAAACCTCCTGCCGATTAAACTTGCAAGTTGTAAAGCTGCGGCCTTATTTGTGTTGGTTATCCATCGCGAATTTATGGTTCTAACTTCGCTTGATCCATATTTCGCTATGGAATCAGTATCAACACGCGCATGTGATTGTAAATAATTGCCCGGTTCATCTAGCTTTTTAGTTGGATCGATTTGTCCAAAGTTCACAAAAACCGTTGATTTTCTCAACTCTGTTTTATCGGTCGTTGTAAGCTTTATTATGTTTTCATCCATGTTTAAAACATTAGCGCTTGATGGAGGTGATTTTAAAGCAGTAAACTGTACTGATTGCTGCTTTTCATCCCACCACAGGTAATGCGGCATTGCCTCGGATAACTCTTTTAATAGCTTGTTTACATCATACGGTTTTACAATAATGCCACCTAATAACCCGCTCAAATAAGTGTCTGCTTCGCTTTGCCATGCTTGTAGTTGCGCAGTTGTAATGTAATCAGTACTAACCCCTGCATAGTTAACTAGTAAATCATAAACAATATCGTGTACTTGCTCGCTTGTGTACTCCAAGCATTGCTGAACTGTATCGTTTGCGCCATGCTCAACCGCTACCGTGTTATTTTGGCCGCGTGTTAGCGTTAAGTTGTCCCCGCTGCGGGTAAACCCCACAACCTCTGCGCCGATTAATATTTTGCCGTTTGTCGCGTATTCGCTACCAATGCCCGCGGGGGTTAATGTTGCGCTTGTTGCCCCTGCTGTGATGTCTGATTGCAGTTGGCCCTTACTTGGTGTGGGCGCTTGCGCTTTTTTACTGCTTGCTAGTTTTAACGGATCTTTACCGGTAATAGTACACTTGCCACCTGTAACGGTCATTTTATCAATAACATAATAACGCGTCTCAAAGTTTGCGCTGTCAAAAACGCCGTCTACAAGATAGCCCGACAATACGCGCATTTCTTTGAACTGATAGTTTGGGTTTCTAGCTCTGAATTTAGTCCAAAAGCTACCGCGATCTGATGCTATATAAGTGCGATCGTTTAGGTATTTGTCTGCGCCAATATCTGAATGTGGATGATCTACAAAAGAGCAATTAACACTTGCACGAACACCTAGACCGCCGCCAATATCTATTTTAGACGGTGAAATGATCACGTTTTGCAGACTTGGTATTGCGTCGCAATTGCCGCCTAAACCGCTCGAAATGTTGATCGGCGCTGGTGATCTGCTTTGGTAAAAACGATATACGCCGCGCGCCGTTTCTTTTGTGAAATTTTGCGGATCTTGGCAGCTCTCAAACGTGTTATAGCATTTTGCGTCACCCGTACCATTTGCGGCGCATGGCGATGTCCCATGCGTTAAAAAACAATAATCTGTTAATAGCTCGACTATGTACAAATGCTCGCGGCCGATCTCTTTCTTTTTATTTGCATAGCTCATTAGTTATATATCCTGGTGCGCCTGTATGTTAAAGCTAACCTGCATTAAACGACTACCGCCACCCATGTTTGACGGTTTAATGTCTTTTGTAGTGAAACCAAAAGCGGTGAATTGGTATAAATCAGGTCGCCACTTTATAAAAAACGGGTGCTTGATCGCTGACTTCATAAAAGGCTTAAAACTTTGTCTGATCCACTCGTCGCTCAAGTGTTTAAATTGGTAGCTTGTTTCAGCGCCGCGCCTAATGACTGTACGCCCTAAAAAGTTCCCGCTTTCGCTTCTGGTGTTTTGGTAATCTGTTTCGGCTGATAAATCTATGGGCTTATGCCCGCCATAAATAGGCCGCTCCATCTCTAAAGCTTCACCCGCATAAATAACCCCAATCTCAAGCCCTGCCGTTGACGTTGTAAACGTGATTGCTATCTCGGCGGCTGTTACAGGTTCAAAGTTGATCATTTTAGCGTTGTTTTCTTCGTCGAATTCCATTACGTCAATAGTGGTTAACGCGCCGCCAACGGTTGCAGCATATTTTACAATAATGCTTGTGCTGTTGTCGTGCGTTCCTGCGTTGTGCGCTGCTATACCAACAAAATCAATACTAGTGCTAGCTGCTAGCTGAAACTTGACGGTTTTACTCCCTGACGTTGGCTTATAGCGCTCGTAAGTGTTAGGAATGAGCATAACCGCCGCTTCGCTTGTGGTTGTGCCGACTAATAAATTTTTATAGCCTATACGCGCATTACGCGCGTTTTTTGTTGGTTCAATAATTGAGTTAATCATTTAATAGACCCACTTTTTACCCGCGAATGTTTGTAGTTTATTTGTTAAGTCTGTTACGGGTTCGCTTCCTGTTTGCTCGCCTTCTTCGTCGAATACCGGCAGATTTAACATATAAGGCAATAGTTTTGTTTGGTCGATCTGCTTTTTTTCTTCTGCTAGTACCTCCCAATCCAAGCCAAGGTCAACTAGCGTTTCTTCGCCTTCTTCGTCAACAACTGGATAACCTTCGGTTAAAACCTCGTTAAACTGTTCGCCGTCAATATCCGCCATGATTAACCTTAGTTCATAACCGTCAACAGCTTGCGAGCCTATAAGCTGCCCCGATGGAAATTGACCTTTAAAGGCTTGGATTGCTGCTTGCGCTTCCTCGCTTAAAAGGTTTATGTCTGCATTCTCTGGTAGTTTAATAATGTACTGAATCATAATATTGATACCTCTTGAGCCGTTAACGCTATGTTGTAAGTGCTGAATTCTGCTATGTGTCCGTAGTATTTTTGACTAGATACATTTAAGTTACCTAGATTTATAGTGTCCATATCTGTCATAGGTGGCACAGAAATACTACCCTCTGACACATTATTAAAATAGCCGTCTAAGGTGTTATTATTATTATACACAATAGCTAAATCAGTGGTTATACCTAGAGGTATGGCGCTGCCTGAAAAGCTACTTGATGAGCCGCTAGCTAATGAGAATGGTCTAAAGTTCCCACCGTTAATATCGATCTGCGTTCTGTCAGAATTACCCCCAATAGAAGCGATGCTAACAGAGGACGAAAAGAAGTTATCAGTATTCATTTTTGTAGCTACTGTATACTCGCTAGCATTAAAATTACCAGCACTCGGCATACTCAAATTATCAGCGCTTCTTGAGACTGCGCTACCTTCTGTGCGTATATAGCTTGATGCAAAAGGTAGCTGTTCTAGTTGTGCGCCCCAGACGTAAAGATTGAGCTGATTACTAGAAGCATTAAAAATACCGTAAGACTGTGAGCCCCCAGCATCTGTGAAAGTATGTTCGTATCTCTTCCATTCTGATGTAGCGACAAAAGAGCCAACATCGGAACTACTGCCGGCGTTAAACGCTATGTTCTCCCCTTTCGCCTTAACCCACACGCTGAATGTTAGTACACCGGCCGGGGCAATAAGTGTCTGCCTAATGAAGTTCGAGGTGGTTGTGCCGACCAAGCTGTCCGCGCTTGTTGTACCATCCGGGGCTATTGTTGCATTTGCCGTTACCGTTGCATTTGTTTTTGCCCAAACCCCGATATCAAATTCTTCCGACCTTAAACATAAATTAGTGCTTCCACCCTCAATCAAAGCACCTAAACTCTCGCCTGTTTCTGGATCGTATTCTAAGCGTAAAGACTCAGTAAATGCTTTCGTCACTGTAGTATCAATGGTTTTAACGTATGGTAGAGGTTTCGCCGATTCTGTTAGTTGAGCGCCCCAAGCATATATTGATCCTGTGCCGTTTAAATAATCGGGGTAAATCCTAGTACCTTCGACTGCACCCGTTGGTGTAAAAGTCAGATTAACCCTATAGAAATCACCGATCTTTTTGTAGCTTGCTGATGCGCCGCTAGTTATATCGCTCAATGATGTGATCATATTTCCTGACCAATTTACAGATACGTTCTTGCCTGTCATTGAACATCTCAATATGGTTTTTGAACTGTCAACATTTTTTAAATATACGCTAAAGGTATGCTCTTGACCGGTTACCACTGTTGCGGTTTGGTGCACCAGGGCGTTTATATTTGTATCTGCTGATAATTTATCCGCGCTCATTGAGCCGTCAGGTGCATTAGTCGCGTTAGCTGTCACTGTTGCGCTGTTCACCTTGATCCAAGCCGAATTTTCAAACTGCTCAGAATAAGTTAATAAATTCTCAACATCGCCCACGTAATCAGTATCGACAAAATATTCATATTGATTATAAGCGTTTAATCTTCTATTTGTAAAACTTGCGCTTGATGCTCTTGAGTAAGTTGCAATATCTAGCAAACTTTTAGCCGTACCATTTTGCTGGTAACTATCATGTGCAAAATTAAGCTTCAACATCGGCGTTAATGTACGGGGCAAAGCCGCCGCGGTTACTGCGCCAATAGTGTTCGGCGCTGCTACGCTTCCCGCACTTTCACTAGTTAAAGTATTTGGTGCTGCTACGCTGCTAGCCGCTTCGCTTGATAAAGTATTTGGTGCTGCAATCGCGCCTGCTGTTTCACTCGTTAAAGTATTTGGTGCTGCTACGCTTCCCGCACTTTCACTAGTTAAAGTATTTGGTGCTGCTACGCTAACCACTGATTCACTAGTTAAAGTATTTGGTGCTGCCACCGCGCCAGCGCTTTCACTTGTTAGCGTATTTGGTGCTGCTACGCTAGCCTCACCTTCACTAGTTAAAGTGTTTGGTACTGCTACGCTGCTAGCTGCTTCGCTTGATAAATCATTAGGCGCATTAATACCGCCTGGTGTTTCTGGTGTGATCGCCATTGTTAAACCCCTGTTACTGCAAGATCAACACCGTCGCCGACTTGCTCGTTAATTTGTTGTATTAATTCTCTCACTTGCTCGGTGTTAAGTAAACCGCCTGAGCCTTGAAAATCAACGCTTATACTTCTAGCTGCTTGCTCCTGTTGCGCTGGCGCTGATTGCGTCGCGCTGGCACCCGCTGGATTGCTGATTGCTGTACCGCCTCCGCCGCCTGACATGCCGCCAATTGACTTGCCGCCAGCTTTAATACTTGCGATCTGGCTTGCTGTGTTAGCTAGTGCTGCCGCTGAATAAGCCGCCGCCACTACTGGTGCCCATGGCCCTTGTGTCTGCATCCCCGATCTGTAGGCCTCTATTACTGCCGTCTTGCCTGCTATTACCGCTTGCACTATTGCCGCGGCTTGCATTATCTTTTGTGCTTTCTTGCTGTTAGCTGTTAACGCTTGCAAACCTGCTTTTAAATTATCCACTGTGATTTTACGCTTCGCGGCTTCTGTCGCCTGTGTTATGCGTAAATTTTCATTGTCGAAAGTTTCCTGCGAAATCTTCTTTTCTGCTAAATGCTTATCAAGTATTTCTTTTTCACGCGCTAGCTTTTCAATTAGTAACTGCTCTTCGCCTGCATATTGAATACCCAAAACCTCTAAAATATTGATAGCCCCGTCTATTGGTTCGGCTGCTGCTTTTATCTCTGCCATTGCTAAAGTGTGCTCAGATAAAAGATCTTGCTCCAATTGGTTCTGCTCTGCTTGTTGTTCTGCCGTTAAGGTTTTCTTTTCCGTATAATGTTCGCGTAGTTTTGTCAACTCTGCGTTATAGCGTTGCGCCTCTAACTCCTCAACATTGGCAAATCGGTCTTTTAAGTCTTGGATAAACTTGTCAGACTCGTCACCCTCTTCTTCAGTTTTGCGAATCTCTTTAACACTAGCTAAATGCTCTTGCAACATACTTGCTTCAAGTTTTTGCTGTTCTGTGGTTAAATTGTTTTTGTCCGTATAACTTGATCGCAATCTTGTTAGTTCAGCACTATAGCGCTCGTTTTCTAAAGTTTCCGCGCTTTTAAATCTATTTTGTAAGGCATTTATAAATGCTTGCGTTTGCTTGTCTTGCCCCGGATCAGGTGTTACGCCCGTATTAACTTCTTCACCGTCAACGATTTGCGACGTAAACCCGCTTGTGTCAATCGGTTTAACTAGTAAAGCTTGTTTTTCAGACAATAAATCCAACTGAACATTAACCGCTTTTATTTCTTTTTCCAGTTTATCCGCTTCTATATTAGCGAACATATCACCCGGGCTTTTTTTAAGCTTCTTGTTAACCTTGGTTAACTCTGCTGATAGATCAACGCTTTGCCCGCGTAAAGCTTGCATCTCGTTGTTTAATCCTGCAAGCGTTGCCGCTCTTGCTGCCCTTGAAAGCCCTTCGTATTTACCTGTTAAATTATTGACTTCTTTAGCATTAAGCTTGGCTTTGTCTGCGCCTTCTTCTGCTGCTGTAGCAAATGAGTAAATTGCAAGCCCTGCCATCACTGCAACACCAACTGGACCACCTAAAAAAGCCATTGCGCCGCGCAACCCATTCATTGCCACTGTACCCGCAACCGCTGCGGTGGTTGCTGTGGTTTGTGCTACGGTAAAGCCGGCTAATTTTGCTGTAGCGCCAGCCGTTGCTGTGCCTTGTGCAGTTCTGGCTATGGTGCTTCTGGCTGTGGCTATAGTATCGGCAATAGTGGCGGCTGTTGCTGTTAATGTCGCGCCTGTGTATCTCCCAACCGCAACAATCAGAACAGCTTCAAGTACATTAGCAACATCCTCCATTGAATCCTTGATCAATACGGATGCTCCGCCCGCCTCTTTAGCTGCGTCAGTAAACGACTGCGCCATATCTGCAAGAATAGGTGCTATTTCTACCACCGCTTGCGACGCTATAGCATCAATAAGCGCACCCGCTTTTTTAAGCTCTTTTGATGCGGCTTCGGCATTTGCCACGTCAATGTCAGATAGTCCAATGCCCAACGCTTTAGCCTGTTTCTCCATCGCTTTGAGCTGTTTGGCGCTGTCTTTATATAATGGGATTAATCGCGTAGAATCACTAGCCATTGCCTCCATATAAAAAGTCATGTCCTGTTGAGACAGGTTGGCTTTTTGCAAAGATTTAACGTACAAGCCCATAGCTTGTTGGCCAGATAGACCTTTAAATGATTGCGCTGTTATATCGACCTTAGGCGCGATATTCTCGAAGAAATCAGCCATAGGGCCGCCACCGGTGGCAAGAAAATCACCCACGCGATCGTTAACATCTTTTAAAATGTCGCCATATTTCTCTTGAGATATACCGAATTGTTCTGCGGCAAATGCGCCACGCTCGAAAGCCTCGACTGTGGTATTTGCGGCGTAAGCTGTGTTTTTTAGCTCTTGGATTGCGGTAAGATTGGTTTTGACTATTGCGGCCGCGATGCCGCCCGCTGCTAGTGCGCCTGCTGCGCCCCATTTAGAGAACTCAACAGAGGATTTTTTAAGGCTTTTATCGCTGGCTTCTAACGCTTCGCCCGCTTCTTTTAAACCTTTGTTTAGCCCTTTAGAATCGGCGCTGATCTTTACGTTTAACGCGCCTATAGTAGAATTAGCCATTAAAGTACGTTAACCCCTTCATTTATAAGCTGTTGCCTGCGGATCATCATTGATTCTAGATCGTCTTCATGAATACCGTTGATAATTTTTGGCCTTTTTGCGTCAATAATAGAATTGACTTCGGCCGGTGTCATTTTCCAATAGTCAGTTGGTGATATGTTAAACTCACCAACTAATAATTGATATAGTTGATCCCACGGGTAATCGACTATTATTTCGCTTTGCTTTTCTTCTTCGCTAACGAATCTTTTTTTTTCGACTCAGGAAAAAAAGCCGATAAAATAAAGCCTAAAAGTTTTTTGGTTTCTTCCATTGAGACCGCGCCTTCTGAAAACATATATTCATAAACGCTTTCTTGTGTTGCGCTTGCGCCCGCTTCGTTTAAAACAATAGCAATAAACTTAGCATCGTGACTAAAACGAACATCACCGGTTAACTGTCGAGCTAAAATATTACCAACGCTGATTTTGTCTTCGACACGGTCTATAACTTCCATTGTAACTAGCAAAGGGTAATCAACCCCTTGCCAGTTCAATTCCAGCTTTTTACGCATAGCCATTAATTAAGTACCCGCTACAAATACAACTGCGCCGCTTGATGTGAAGCTAGCCTCAAAAGTCATTAACGCGTTTGATTCGCCTGAAAAGCTTGGGGCGCCTGTCATGGCTGCGTCGAAAGTTAACGTTGATCCGTCAGGGTAAGTTTTTACCACTTCAAAAATCTGGCTAGTTGCAAAATATGCTTTCATCATTTCCAAGTTTTTAACAATACCTGAAACAGAAAATTCTGCGCTTTTTAAGCCTGGCGTTGCAACAAATTCAGTCCAACCGCCTGCCGCGTCATCTGTACTATCTAGCATTTCATTAGAGAAACTGATCCCTTTTGAGTTAATGCCCAAAACAGCATCGCCGCCCAATGTAAAAGTTACGTCACGGCCTTTAATGCCAATTCCTACGCTCATAATATACCCCTTATGGATAAGTTAATTTTGCCTAAATTGGCAATGGTTCAAAATTTAATTCATATCTTTGTACACTGTTTCGAGTTAACCCGTCACTTTGTACGATGATTTTTCTAATTGTTTCTTCTATTCCTGATATACCATAATTTGACGTGTCAGGAAAATTAAAACGGTTCAAGCTATTATACACGCTATCCGCTATATTTGAAACTTCCTTAACGCCTCTGTATCGCGAAAAGCCAACTATTTGAATGGTTGCGCTAAACCCTGTTTTGTCATCCACGTCGTTATTATTTATCTCTAATGAATCAACACGTACAAAAGGATAATTGTTTTCGTTTAAGTCTTGCGGCACATGGTCGTATACGCTTTCTGCCAATTGGCTTGTCAGCCTATCGTATATCGCGCTATAAATTTCATTCATTATTTACGGGCCTTTTTTATTTGTTTGTTTATCGCGCTTTCCATGCGTTTATCAAAATTTTTCTTTTCTGCGGCCATAGCGGGATCTAAAAATGGCCTGTTTTGTACTGTCTCCAAATAAAAACCATACTCTAAATTAGTACCGACATAGGCCACGCCTTGCCCTTTTTGGTGATCTAAAGCAATAGATCCAATTAGTCGCCCTGTGTCAGTGTTTGGACTTTCGCCCTCTTTAGCTGCTATGTGATCGTATGGGTTGCCTGCCGTGGTGTATCTTGTCACCCATGTACCTGCGCTAGGTGCTTTTATTGCCATTGTGGCATTACCTAATACTTTTATAGCAGTAGCCCTAACGGCTTCATCTATTGCCTCATCCATGTTTGCGCCTGCTTTTCCTAGTGCTTTTTGAATTTCAGCTAAACCCGTTATTTTTAACGCCATTTTTAGGCGGCCTTGTTTTTATCTGCGACAATATCAATCCAGATAGTACTGTCAACAACCGAAACGCTAGAACGTATATTATAATAGTCACCACTATAAAGAATACGCATATCGTTATTAATGCCGCTGATATACTCAAAACTAAACTTTTTAAGGTATTCCGAATGGATACGATCATCAATTTGCACTTCCTTTGCCGTGACTGTTTTAACAAAACCGGTAACACTCGCAAACGTTGACCATGTTTCAGTAAAACCGCCTTGACCATCTGGTGTTTCGGTTAACTGTTCAATTATAAAATTTTGCGTAAAATCCGCAAATGTACTCTTTACAAAAGTACTAGCTAAACCCCTAAACGATGCCACGCTCATTAAGTGCGCACCAGTGTGTCGGTTGACTTCATTAAATGACTTAGTTGAGCGTTAACCCGCTGCAAGTTTACCGAAGTTGTTTTGCCACCTGGGAAGTATTCAACACGTAAGCTATCCAATTGTTCAGATTTAATATTGTTATTAGACGAGTTAATCAATAACGATCCTGACGTTGCATAAACCGCCGCCTCCATTTGAGCATTCTTTAGCTCTTGAGGTATGTTGTCGGACGCCGCTATAAATCCATACAATACTACCCCACTACGCGGGAATAAAAGAGGTTGTGACGAGCTAGTTCTTACACCTTGGATATTACCCTCAAGGCTTTGCAAGTAATCTATTGCCGCGACTAAATGCGCCTCTCTTTCTGGTTGTGTACTGGCAACATTTAAGCCCCTTAAATCAGCATAGGCTTTATATTCTGCATCCGTCACAAATGAGTTAGCATTATTAACTTGAGATCCATCTTCAATAATTAATTGTGTGCCTATAGCTACAACTATTTGCCCACTATTACCAAGTTCTCTAGATGTGATATCAGCACCGTTTACACTAGCACTGTCAAAATAAGTCACTGTTGCAAATATTTTTCCGACTTCTGCCGTACCTGATAAATCGATGCTTAACTCAGTGGCTGAATCAACACTAACTTCTGCGTCAGCTAACTGATATGACTCAGCGCCAAAAGTGGTTACAATGTTTGTTGCTAGCGTTAAATCTACGCCGCTAAACACAAAAACAACTTTATTGTCTTTGTTGGGTATTACTAAATTCTGTGACATTAGCGATCACCTATTATTCTTTTGCTTTTTTCTTTTGTTTTGCTTTTACTTCTACGATCTTACCCGCATCAAGCAATGATGAAAAAAGCTCTTTTTCACCTTGGCACTCGCCGTTATCATCAAATAAAAGGCCATAAGCTCTAGTGTTTACTTCTTTGTTTGCTAATTGTACTTTCATAATTTACCCCGAATTAATATTATAAAAGGCGCTTATAAAACGCCCTTTTAATATCAACTATTTCTAGTTGTTTAATGATGTTAGACGAGCCAAGCCGCGACGGTTAAAGTTAGCAAAGTTACTGTAACTTTTAACGCGCATGATGTTTTCGTCTTTCGTATCCATAATACCAACTGCCTCAACAGCGATCCCCGCTGGTGTTCCTGCTGGATGGATCATAGATTGACCGATTTTGCTTGATCCATCATCCCAAACGCCAGCATACATTGAGCTAAGTGCGCCACCTGTAACCGCTGCACCATTGGCAGTTTCAGCAATAGATAAATAATCATTTTGGAATAATGGGATCCCGTTATAAACATCCACATTGCGAGTGCGACCGTTGCCCATATCGAAAGCCATTGTTTCATTTACGCCACCTAATGAACGTACTAATGTACGATACGCGCGTAAAATTTTACCTGGTGCCATCATATAGTCAACTTCGCCATCTTTAGCCTTAACCAAATCTAGTAGCTCGTCGAGCAATTCAAATGATAAAGCCTGACCCGCTGACGCTGAGGTAAATTGTCCGGAATCACATAAAGAGTGCAAAGAATTAAGATTTGCGCCCGAACCGTCACCGGTTGCGATGCCTTGTTGTAGTTTGCGGCCGATTGACTTAGCTTTAGAGCTAACCTCTACCGCCATTTGATCCACGCCTGCACTTGAAGATTGAGCAGCGACTAAGCCATTTAATTCTGCATCGCCAATAGTGGTAGTTGATGTAAATACTTGTTGAGTAGTAGTGCTAGCCGCTTTAGCTGTGATAGTGCCACCGACTGCTAAATGCTGTGAATCACCTAACGCATTTTCGCGGTTGTGGATTAAGCCTTGGCCTTCGTATGGAGTCCACGGGATAACCGCCCATGATGGCGATGTGGTAATAATGTCTTCGGCAACGCCTGAGATCAAGTCGTTGTTAATAAGTTTTTTAGCTTCCGCTAATGTTTGAGTAGCCATAGTTTTTCGCCTTTGTTGTTTGTTTCAAGGCAAAAAAAGATGCCCCGATAAGTGTAATATATCGTTAAAGCACCGCTTTTATTCAGTAAGTTGTTAGCTCTACACTGTAAAGCTAACTGTATTGTAACATTTGCACGCCATTTGTAAAATAGCTAATTTTTCATCATTGAAGCAAGGCCCGCTGCTATTTTCTGCTGGCTGGTTTGTGCGCTCTGTCTGGGTGACGTGCTGTTATTGCCTGCCCCTGCTCCACCGTTTGATTGAAGCTTAAATATCTCTGGTTGAGATGACACAAATTCGTCAATGGTTAAGTTACCGTTTGCGCCAGGTAATATTTTATCACCTTCTTTAGCCACTGCTTGACCGTTGTCAATACTAAACTTTGTTTTAATCTGCGCCATGATTGAATCATAAGCATCCGGATTGATCTTATGGGTACTAAAGGCTTTGTTTGCCGCGCCCTCTATTTCATATTTGGAAATAGTGGTGTTGTGGTTACTAGATAACTTATCATATTTACCCGTTAACGCTTCCATTTTTGCCGTGTAATCTGCCGCCATAGTATTAGTGTGTTCAGCTAGCAACGTATCAAACTCACCCTTGTCAATAAGTTCTTTATTGCGTAAAGCTCGCTCTTTTTCCATTGCTGCGTTGTATTTGTCTAGATCAACATCCTTAAAGGCTTTTGCTTCTTCCATTAGCTTAATGTTTGACTGTCTGAACTCGTCGACCTTGCTTTTGTCTGTCGCACCCTCGACCTGTAGTTGATAACCTTCGCCCGCTTGTGCGTAAAAAGTTTTTTCTACATCGTTTAAGGCGCTAAAAGCCTCTGGATCTATTTTATATTTTAACATTGTTTAATCACCGATTAAATTTCACCCATCACTGACGGGTATTTCGTTTTAAGTTGATCAAGCGTTAGTGCTTGATCTCTATTGTTGACAAACTTATCCAATGTAAGCTCGCCACTTTCAAACAAATTATAGCGAGTTTTCCCCAACACTTCTAGCTGAAAACCTTTAGACTGTTTTTTGAACCACTCGTTGTAGGTTTTGCCCTCTGAAACTTTAGAAACTAACTCGCCACCTTTGATTTTTACGTCCTCGTCAAACAACGGCGCTGTTGTTGATCTGCAATTAGGGTGCGCAGGTGGTAGCTTGCCTTTACCAATTTTATAAACTTTACCGTCACGACTTCTACAAATAGGACTTGTGCGCCCGTCTAAAGTTGATACCCATTCGTAATACGGCACAATGTCGCTATTATCGTCGTACAATTTAGCCCTCGCCACATTAGAAGTATGATTAAGCGCTGTTCTTACCATACGTTCAGCACTGCTTCTTGTTACGTTTAAAATGCCGTTTTTGTAGTTTTGCGCCTTAGTACCGACAATATCACGTATTATTTGTTGTGTTGTTGTGCCCTCATAAAAGCCCATTGAGACAGCGCCCCTAACAGCTTTCGCTTGCTCTCTCGTAAAGTCTTTTAAGTAGTCTTTTAATAACCTGTTATTGAACGGCCTGGCATATACTGCCGCGGCTGTTTGTTGTGGTGATGGTATAACCATTTCAAGATCTTTTATTGCTGCCGCTGCAAATCGTGCCTCGCTATCTGCGAACAGTTCGATCTGCTCTTGTAGTCCGTCAGTAAACGCGCCTAGCTCCTCTTTTACTAAGTTTTCAGTAAAATCTAACAGCGTTTTGATTCGCGCCTGCGAAGTTACCGTTTGCGTTTGCGTTAATTTAATACGCAAACGTTTGGCCACACGACGCAAAAACGCATCTACTTTGTTGGCTTCACCGTTGTAGTAACTTTCTAAATAATGCGCGTGACGGCTTATTTTGTCTTTCTGGCTAGGCACTAGGTGATTTTCCTACTGTGTTAGAGAAATAACGCGCGGCGCTGATAGTTTTAGTAGCCATCTCACCGCATTTGCATAACGTGCTTTTACAATCATCTTTTGCCAGTCGCTCAATGATTGCGCCCGTTTTACATTTAAAGTTGCGGATCTTCTTCATCGTCTTCACCTAAATCAAAATCATTGCCAGTTGTAGCTATTCTGTCGGCCTCGTCTTCTGCGCTAACGTTTTCAGGCAAAAGCTCACCTTTAACTAGCAGGCTTAAGAAAGAATCCAAACTCATTCCGCCGCTTTGATAAACCTGTAGATATGCTAGCAGTGTTTGAGAATCCAAATTAGTGTCAATAAAGTCTCTGTTTACCCTATATACTGGCACTGGTGCGCCCTGCCATTGCGCTAGTATTTCTAATAATGCTGTCATTGTGCTGTCAATAGAGTTAGCAAGCGTTGAAAGTGTGGCTGTTTCACTTGATGCTTCAATTCGCGCAGTCTCTGCCGCTTTTACTCCATTACTGCCTCCTAGTAACATTTTAGCGCCTATGCTCGCCATTGTTTGTATATTGTCATCAATGGCCGATTTTAACGCGCCTAATCCCGCACCGCTAAATTCTAATAGCTCCGCTTTTGCGTCCGTGTCTTCTATATGGTTGGCACTGCCTGCACCGACTTTAATTTGTTTTTTATTGCCGTTTTCGTCGCGTAAATCACCGAATAAAAACAAAGTCGGTAGCGCTGTCCAGTGTAACCCGTGTCGCTGGTCTGTACTCATTCTATATTGATCTAGATTAACATTAGCTAGATGGAGCAGTACTGGATCTGCGTCTAACATATCAGAGAAAACAAAGGGTATACTATAAAGCGCTTCGCCTCTGTTTGTTGGCGTTTGCGTATTAACAATAGCAAAGCCCTTGCTCCCTTTTCCCTCTCTCCATAAGTTCTGTATATAGCGCCCGTCATCGTCAAAAGTAAGCTCTAAATATTCGGTTTTTGTTTCTTGTTCGTATCTGTCTTTCTCGTTTTGGATCACGTATTCTTGCTCTAAAACAATATAGTCTGGCGATACGTTTATAATGTTTTCTTTTGTGTATTGCTTAACAACTGCCTTATCTTCAAACTCTACCAAATAACCCGCGCTGCCTGCGTACAACAATTCTTTAATCATGCCCTCAACAAAATTATTACCGCTTGTTTTGTAGCCGTCTATGTCATCAACTAAATAGCTTAAATTACCAGTCGGTTCAAACTCCGGTGATTTACGCATAATAGCGCCGCCAATAGCAAGCGCCGTTGGTTCAACAGCTGGAACTATAAAACCGCGCGATAAGTAAGCATTATAGTCATCATTGTTTTGGCCCGAAAGTCTGGGCAAGTACTTCTCGTTTTTGGCTTTGATCGTGAATTCACCGTCGGCAAAATCGCGCACCCTTGAGGCTTTTTCTATGGCTAAATCATAGCCGTTATATTTTGTGTTAATTGGCATTTTTTAGAATCCTGTAAAGTTTAGATCTGAAACTCTGTTACTGTTTGTCAATGATACGCTAAGCGCCATTATAAAAGCATCTGCTTTGTTCGGTGACTTAACGTCGCGCTTTTTTAAATCATCTTTGCTTTCAACTTTTACACGCCCCGCCTTATCAAAATCGCGCCTTGGTGTTGTTAGCTCTGCTATCAATGATTCAATGTTGTCAATCTTAGAACTGATACTAATTAATTCATCACTAGAGTAATTTTTATTACCATTGTGTAAATAGTCATATGTGTTCCTAAGTCTGTCAGCCACTAGCCACCATGCCTGCGCCTTAATGTTGCTAAAATATTCGCGCTGTTTAACTCCGTTATATTTATAAGTTGGTTTCATAACTTTACCGCCCGCATTAAAACCCGCAAAATTATTAAAACCCGATGCCTGTAATGTGCTGCCGGTGTGAGCGCCAACACCAATACTATCATATATAACATTCGCATTGCGTTTAATGGCTTCTATCCGTACTCTGTCGGCGCTTTTCTTTAACTCGTTTTCGCCGCCTTGCCATTCATAACAACCGGTTATTATTGTACCGTCGCAAATTGCCACGGCGTTCTTATCTTCGCCACTGTCCGCGACGTCATAGCCGACCACTTTTGCGCCTTGCATGTTACCATCATAATTAAGATGAAAATCAATAGCCGCTTCGACCCATGAACGTTTTATTATAACCGCGTCATCATCGGACAGTGGAGCGCCCAAATAGATGTGATTGTATCGCTCTATATCTTTTACTTTTAGTTCTTCTATTTTTTCTTTTAGTGTGTCAGATAAAAAAGGATTGTCTGTGTAATTGATCTGCTTTACTACTGTGTTGCTTGGTGTGTTAACTATAAAGTTTTGCCAGATAAAATCTGTCACTAACCTGGGGTTAAAACTTAGCCAAATTTCAGAGCCTTGTTTTCTGATTGTCGGTTCTAATATTTCCCACTGTTCCCGCGTCAAATTGTGCGCCTCTTCGACCCACAAAACGTCAGCACCTTCAAATGATTTTATTTCGTCAATGTTGCGCTCTATACCGTAAAAAACAAACTCGCTGCCGTTTTCGTGTTCGATAGTCGTTGCTAGTTTTTTATAACCGCCGAATTCGAAATTATCAATCTGATCTTTAATCAGTGTATAAACCGATTCTTTTATTTTATTTTGGAAGCGACGAACACACAAAACGCGCGTTTTGTATTCCTGCGCTATCTGAGATATTCGCCCGGCAAACTCCCATGATTTACTCGAAGCCCTGCCACCATGTAAAACACGGTTTCGGGCCTGTATCAGCTTGCCGCTATCGTCGATCCAAAAATCTTTTAAATTAGGGTTAAGTGTTGCCATACATGTCGCTAAATGTTTTAACTTTCACGCTAGCTTCAACGGTGGTCTTCTCGTTAAACGCTTGCACGTCTATATGTTTCCCAATTAAATCGAGCGCCTTGCCTGCTCCAGCCGCGTTAAAATCCTCGCCTTTTGACATACACCGTTTTAACAGCTCATCGCTCATTTTAAGCACATAGGCTGCGTTTATACCTGTAATTTCTGCCCTTTCTTGTTTGAGTTTTGCGATCAGATCCGTAATTAACGGTTTTTGCATGTTCTCAGTGCTGATCGTTCCAGCAGTCTTTTTTGAGTAACCCGCACGTATAGCCGCTTGCGTCGCGTTTAAATCAATAAGGTATTCTTCGCAAAATCTTTGTTGCTTTGCTGTTAGTTTCTTTGCTTTCATCATTAGCCCTGCTTTTGATGATTGCCCCACTGGGGCGACTATATTTTTATTTTTCTAGTGATTCTCTTGTCACCGATAAAATAACTACTTATATAATAATTATAGCCAATTGATATTAAATAATTAGCTATATCTTTTTTATCTTGTTTAGAAAAGCCAGCAGTAGACAACAAGCCCTCAACGTGCGCTTCTCCGTCTACTATTGATATTGATGCTACCGCTTTGTAAGCATCGCCATACTTTTCTACTTTTCTGCATCGTACCTGTACTATCTCAAAATTCCACTCGCCAACTTGCATGTCGCACCTAGTTTTTTTGATACGACCACAAACTGTATCGAATTATATTTTTATACCATAGTATTGATAGTTGCTTGCACGTCAACGGTAAAAGTCTCACCGTCTAACAAAGTCACAGTTGAGCCTCTGTCATACCAACTGATTAGCGGATCTGCAGGACTTGTTGGCGTGTCGTTATATAAAACAACATACCTAAACGGCCCTACTGAACCGCCTGACGCTGTAAAAACTACGTCACCGCTTGGTACTAAAGAATATGTGCCTGCCGTTTGCGTTGAGCTTGTAATACCTAAAGCTGCGCCGCCTGCCGTGTATCCGTTGCCTGCGCTGATCTCTGTCAAATTTGCTTTAACTTCATTTCCCGCTGTCGGCGCTGTATTAGTTAGTAGAAACTTTAACGTATCGCTGCCTAAGTTATGTACACCGTTGTTAATATCTTCTACATACTGATTAAATTTATTATAAGCTGGCATTGTTAACCCTTAAATGTTACTGTGATTGTGTTTAGTTTATACCCTACGCTAATATCATTATCAGCGAAAGACGATGTTACTACTCCGATTTTTTGCGCTATGTCTCCAGAATATTTAAGCGCAACAAGCGCGCCAGCAACCGAATAAATGGCGCTTTGCGTAAGTATACCATAATGCGCAAATAAATTTAAACCCGTGCCTGTCAATGCGTATGTGTCGGAGTCAATATGGATTTTAGAGTTAAACCGCGTAGGTGTATTAGCTCCTGCATAAGAGTAATTGCCGTTTAACGGCTTTATATTCAAATCCGCTTTTAATATAGTCTCTGTTCCTGATAACGAGTATACACCTGAATCAATGACTAAAATTTCGCCAGCAGTAGAAACTGTTAAGGTGACACCAGTGCCGGTTAAATTATAAGATCCTGTTTCCGTTAATAGCTTTCTAGCAATCAATAGATTAGCTGTAGACCCTGTTAAACTATATGCGCCTTCTGTTGTCGTTATGTTTAAAGATGCTTTTAATGTAGTTTCTGCACCTGTTAATAAATAATTACCGCTGTCTACAGTTAAAGTTATGCCACCACTGCCACTTGAAATAGTTACAAATGACCAGTATACGACATCTGCTGTGCTTTGAAATGCGAACACAGGGAAGCCGCCCATTGTAGAATCAACATTATGAGCAGGGCGTACCGGGTCTTTTAGGCTTTCTGTTGCTGTGGGGTCATCTATTAATAACTCACCGTTAACAGTAGGGTCAAATTCAGCACTCAAATCAGCCGCATCTAAATCAAATGTTTTTAAATACGTATTACCATTAGGACTTACAACTTCTTCTTGTTTTAATACATACCCAAGTCTCGCAGTAGTATCTATTACTAGGCAACCCCTAGAGCTTCGAACCTGCGGAACTGCATCACCGTTATCTATTTTGTGAGGCCCACTAGCTGCACCGCCTTGAGTATAAGTAAATAAATTTAAGTTATTATCAGGGGCGCCGGACTTAGCGACTACAAAAAGCTTATCAGAATCTACTGCTACTGAGATATGATTATCAATAGTCATTTGAGCAGATGCGAGCATTGTTTCATTAGCCCAATTGCCTAGCGTAGCGCGCCCTGCCTCACTTGCATAGTAGAAACCCCACCTATCGCCGCCTATACCGTCAAAATTTTCTTGAGCCGCCAATATGCCAATATAATCAGTACCAGACTTATTATAAGAAACTATTTCAACCTGCGAATCTGTAGATGATAAACCTGTGTTATTTTCTAGCCTGTGATTCCCCCATGTACCCGTTGTAATGCTCGCATAGTTTGCAGCAGTGCAATAGCCCATGTGAATCCCAGCATCACGCGAACCGTTACCAGTAAGAGCCGCAAGCATGGGAAGGTTATTAATATCAAGCGTTAAAGATATAACAGGACAACTAGACCAGCCCGTACTATTTACAGTTGAGAACAGGCCGCTAGGGTCATTGGCTAAAATAAAATCATAGTCTTGTGTGAATACGCCAGCACTTAAACTAAAACCATGTAAGTGCGGTTTGGTACTGCCTAACTGGCTACGAACAACCCATAATTTATCGTTTGTATCATCCCACGCTACAGAAGTATGAAAAGCTAAATCAGAGTGTATAACAGAACCGCTTACACCTATGTCGGCATAGCCATTGTCTGCCTCGCTATCTTGCCGCCAAATTGACCAGCCTGAGTTATTTCTAGGAGCGACTACAAACCACTTACCAATAGTTGATGAGTAGAACGAATGACAGCTCTGGTTATGCTCAAATACAGTTGTATTAACACCAGTTAGCCCTGTGTCATGAACAAAAGTTGAAGAGATGGTTGTCATCCTTACCCCTTATCTAATTTGTTTGATATATGATTTTTTCGTTTACTTTCTTTGGTTTCTCCGCTGGCAATCCACGATTGCATACTTTCGTTCTTACTCAGCACGTGCGAACCATCAACAATTGCTAATATTTCAGCGCGGGGTACATTGCTTTTGTTAGACACTAATATTTTACAAGGCATTTTATACCCTTATTTACTTATAAAGTTATTTATTATTGCCGCCGATTTTAGCCCTGACAACCTTTAAGGCAAAAACTCTGACGGTGGCGCTTCCAAAATACCCAATAGTACCACCCGCAAAGATGGCCCAATTGATGTTCAATCCTAGCGCTATTATAGCATAACTAATAGTCAAACTTAATGCGCCGCAGATTAAACTTTCCAGTATCACCCGCATTGGTTGAGTTTCTTCTTTGTCATAAATAACTCGTAAAACCGCTATAAATATAGCCATTAGTGCCCCTCCTACCTCGGCGGGTAATTGGTTTAGTGCTTGTATCCATGTGTTAGGGTTGTCAGGCATTTTGGCCGTTCCATTTTGTTTTTATTGTTTGCTATTGTATCATTTACTTTTAAAACTGTTAAGTGTACCACCGCCACAATATAAAGACAGCACCGCCAATGTGGGCCAAAAAACGTAGTCACTTAGCGCAAAATCTAGTAAGCCCTGCGCTTTTGGATGCTCAACCCAAAGCATTAAAACATAGTTAACACCCACAAACGCCCATAAAAACAACACAGAAAACGCAATAATACGTTGCACAATTTTAAAAGGTTGTAATGCGTCTAACTGTTTTAATCCCCATTCTTTAACTAATAGATTGTTTTCTGCCTTTTCTTCATCGGTATATGACAACCCACCAACCCATGAACCCGCCTGGGCTAATAATCCGTTGTCTTTATCAACAAGATTATTAACCGCTTTTTCTGTTCCGAATAACTTACCTATCCAACTCATAATTTAACCCTCTTTAAGTTCAAAATGTGGATAATCTTGCCACGACCCCCAATGGCCGCCCCACTCTAATTTATACCCTAAAACACTAGCCGCCTGTAACATTGCCGCAGCCACTTGTGTCAAAAAGGCCCTGCTCCAGCTTGCTTTTCCGTCCACATAGGCGTAAACATCAAAAGCCTTTCCAGACTGGTGGTATGACTTGTTTTTGGTACCGTCGCACTTTGACAGGCCTCTGTCAAACAAAAATTTTTGCTGTTTGACTGTTCTTAACCCGCCGTACTCTGAAACGCCAAAGTCTATTTTTGTTATGTTTAGCGCCAGGTCAACGATCTCGATAATTCTATGATCTACTCCTTCGAGCCTTTTCTTTGATGTATTACTTAACTTGAACATTTATAAACCCCTATTTTAATTAAACTAAGTCTGACTCTTTGACAAATACGCCGTCAATCATGCGGCCTTTTCTGTCTTTTATGTCGTTATAAGCATGTGCTAAGCATTCATCAATAGTTAACCCGCTTTGCTCTGCTATGATAGTTAAAACTACCAGACAGTCGCCAATATCATCAACCGGTGAACGTCCCTTGCATAAGCTGTCTGACAGTTCGCCAACTTCCTGGATCAACTTTAAACATTGATCTTTAGGTGTTGATCCTTCGATTAAATTGCGATCACTCGCCCACTCTATTATTTGATTAAACATTTTTACCCTATTATTATTATTGCTATTAAGATCAACATCACGATAATTGCGGTTTCTATTGCTGCTTCAAGTTTTGGTTTCATTTGTTTTCCCTATTCATTAATAAAATTATCTAGCGCTCTAATGTAAAGCTCGTATACTGCTAAACTATTTCCACAAATCGACGATTGTGCTGCCTCTCGCATTTCTTCCGCGTCAATAGAGTCAGTAACTTCGTATATTTCGACAAACTTATTGTTAATATAAACCTCGCCGTTATTAATCAACTCGCTTAAGATTTGGCTTAATGTTAATTGTTCAGGTTCGTCTGCGTTTACCGCTATTTGATCTGTTATAAAACAATCCATATTTATACCCTCACTGTTTTTCTTTGCTCATAAAGCCCTTCGTATAAAACTTTTGCTCTTGCTATCTCTTCATCAGTAGACACTAAGTAATTTAACGCTATTTCTGCGTCGTTATAATCAATCATTAATCACCTGTTAATATATACATAAACATAAAATAAGAAGTAATTCTCGCTTTCGCCGTGAGAATCATGCCAACTTTACAATTAGACCAGATAACAACAATTTACACTATCTGGTCTAATGTGTGAAAGGAGGGATAATTCCCGTTAGTTATAGTGTTATGTTACTAAACCAAGTTTAGCTGCTAGCCCAGTTAAAACCACCTTAAATAATAGCGGCCTGTTTTTATGCCAGTTAATTAAAGTGCGTTCTTTTACGCCTGTTAACTCTGCCATTTGGCGTAGGGAATTAAGCCCTTTAGCTTTTGCTTGTTGTGATGCAGTCATGGCTTTAGCACCTGCAATTCAAAAGAGATGAGCAGCATATATCGCAATACAAGTCTTTAGTTACATTATTATACGCCAACTGCAACTGTTGCATTTTTTGCAACAGTTCACAGTATGACTCGGCTTCTTGTGTGTGTGAGAATTTAGCAACAAGTCTATCAGTATCGTTACAGAAAACACTGCCTTCATGATCGCATCTAAAGTTATTCATCGCATTCCTCAAACTCTAAAACAGGATTTTTACTCTCGCAGTTAACATTGTAGACAGCAACCATAACACCCTGACTAAACCCGCAGGTAATTCTTAGATTATCGGGTAGTATCTGCAATATTTCTTTTAAATCTCCTACGCTGTACGCTTCTGGCGTAGGTAATGAATCAGAGTAAAACTCTGGTGGTATTTTATTTTCTGCCATTTTTCAAAACCCCTTTAAGAACCCTTTTATAACCCAAATTATAACAGTCACCAAATATGCTAATACCCATAAAAGAGGATCTAGCTATATCCTTTCTGCCAACGGTCATTTCTTTACCGTCGTGAAGAATAACATCTCCAGCCCTAATGGTTGATTTATCAACTCCGTAAAAATTAAAAGCGCTCATTACAGCGCTTCAATAGTTATTTTTACTTCTTCACCGTAAAAAGCTTCGTTAGCCACTCTTTTAGCCAGCCCTTTAGCGCCGCGTAATGTTTTAAATACATCATAACTAATAGTACCCGTTTCGCCTGTCACTGTAACTTTGAAATCTTTCATTACTTTAATCTCCTTTGTTAGCGCCCTTTGCCCTAACTCTTGAAACTAATTATACGCAATAATTGCATTTAATCAAGTATAAAATGCAATTATTTCACGTTTATTTTAAATTAGTTCATCAAATGCGCCACTTCCATTCACATATTAATGTGAGGTTAGTTTGCTTCGTCATATTCATGTATTAATTTCTGAACTCTATCTAAACAACCCAGTCCAGTAATATCGTTAACATCAACAAATCCAGTAGGTAAAAACTCACGCCTGATTTCGTTAATCAACTTGCCTTGCTTTGTAATAATTTCTTGCATGTGCGCTATTTCACGTTGCGTTATCATTTTGTATCTCCTATTTGTATCATCAGCAAAACTAACAACCGTAATTAAATCTGATTGTAACTGCTGGCTACGCTGGCGCATTTCCAA
>ERZ1049444.496-NODE-496-length-37036-cov-7.987074_pt1 | contig 37036 bp, 30 predicted proteins | sample MGYA00383101_ERZ1049444 | MGnify/ENA primary metagenome ERZ1049444 (study PRJEB29581, sample SAMEA5548371) | metagenome | biome: marine; feature: coastal; material: water | depth 50 m | study: Short-term variability in the microbial, nano- and picoplankton... | reverse complement strand
GATAAGCACGCTGTTCGGCTCTGGTCTGCTACCGACATTGATTTGATTCCAACCGGTTGTGCGTCAACCATGAGCCAGCCAGTTTCTTTTCGCACCCTTCGATAGAATCGGTCCATGCGGAATGGTGGGGCAGTCCCCACAGTTTCGGTGAACCATGAGCGTGGGGTGAGCCAGCCGTTGTGAAGGTGGGTGACTAAATCCCCTAGTTCGATGAGAGGCTGGAGTTCCATTCGAGTTGAGTATTCAGCAAACTCAACACAATGTATGGGTCCGACTTGGTTGGCCAGAACGGTGAGCGTTTCAGCGTAGGAGCCTTGAGTCACGAGGTACTCAATTGGATAACCAGCCTCCTGTGCTTCGAGGGCAAAATGACGTTGATTCGACAAGAGAAGTGCTAACTTCTGTTTGTGGTAAGGTCGGGAACGACCTTTGGATGCAGACTCTATGAACACAAGCCCAATCGTTCCACTCGTTTGTTCGATTGCTTTGAACAGCGAGAGATTGAGTTGATCGTACGCGACAAACACCCATGAATCAACATTGTACGGACCCGCTTGAATCGAGTTCCCAAATCCCTTGGAGACGGTGCTGGCGTTCAATCTCTTCATTGGCTCAACTCCGAAGATGTGCGTCAACAACACTCGCCACACGTTCAGCGGATTGGAGCGCCCCCTCCACGCAGCCATGGAGTGTGTGGTCACCACATTCGAATCCATTGAGGCGTGGGGTCGCCTCGAGCAGGCGTTGCGAGCCGACTTCAGGCAGGGCGTGCTCAATGTGTTGCGTTGCGAGCAGGCGCCATTCGGGTGCTTCCCTAGGGAACCACTGATTGACTTCGCTTCGCACCACTGATTCAACAGATTCTGCTGTTGTCAAGCCGAGGGCGTCAGCGCGTTCGCCCACGACTGTAACGGTCACAAGCGAGCGTCCCGTTGGTGCATAACTTGGCTGAACATCAGATGGAACGGCAAGGTGTGCGATGAGTCCGTTATTTTGTTTGACATCCGCATTGAGGAGCACATGATTCGAAGCAAGAGGCGAATGTTCGGCATCGAAATGCAATGTCCACACGTGTCGCTTTTCGAGATGCTGAGTGCTGTTAAAAGCCCGAATCACGGCGTCGAAGGAGGTGGCTTCACCATCGATTTCCACGGTTGTTTCGTCGACAACGGTCACATCGCAATTGAGATGAATGTTTTCGTCGCCAAGCCTCTGAGCAAGTTGTCGAGGTGCAGAAGCGATGCCGTCCTTCGGCAGCACCATGTTCCCCTTGGACATCATTCTGAACACAAATCGAAACATTCGTTCATTGGTTCGTAAGTCATCTTCTAGAAAAATACCAGAGAAAAGCGGATGAAAAAATCGGTTGATCATGGAACTCGAGAAGCCTTTCGCCTTCAGGTAAGCCTTTGTCGCATCGTTACCTCCTTCGAACACTCGGTCGGTAGCACCACGGCGAACGGCGAAACGTAAGCGAGCAACCCGAAGTAAATCAAAAGGAGAAGCAAAGCGGTTGAGACCGCTCATCATCCCTTGGAGTGGCCTTCGAAATGGGTCAGCCATTCGCCAAAATTTGGGCTTCTTCTTCCGTTGTTGGACAATGAGCGCACCTGGTTCGAAGGCCTTCGCACCCATGGCGTTGAAATCGAAAGCCCGTTGGGAAGTCGGATAAGCAGTCTGCATCACATGAAAACCATGATCAAGCAGAAAACCATCCACTTTGTCGGTCGCCATTCGACCACCAACGCTGCCTGAACGCTCGTAAACGGCCACATCGTGACCTGCAGCTTGGAGAAGTGTTGCACAACGCAAACCTGACAGTCCCGCACCAACTATTGCAATCGAGGCCATGAGCGCACCTCAAATGTTTAATTTGGTCTGGAATTCTTCTAAGAACGGACCCATTGACTGGATGAGAAGAGCGTCGGGGTGGGTCCGAATCACGAGTCCATCGAGGTACATCAAGGCCCGAATAATTGGGAACGCTTCCTCTCCAAAGTTTGCTCCAGCGTGCTCAACCGCCGCTTTGACGGTTTTCATCATGATCCGTGTGAGGCTTTGCTCACCCACTGGTTTCTTTTCGAAATCAGTATAGATTTCAGTCATTGTCGAATAATACTTGGCTAGTTTCTTTGGCGTTGGGTTGACCTCTGTCATTGCGAGCAAGGCGTCGAACGCTTGCTGCATTTCTTGACGGGAGAGGTGGTCGAAAAAGTGAAACAGCGCATGTGCCACGTTCTTGGGTGCATGGCAAATGGCCCCGTTGTCAATGTAAACAAATTTCCCGTGGGGGTCCACAATGCAATTTCCAGGGTGGAGATCTCCGTGGAAGGTTCCAATGCCGAAGAGGTAAGCGCCGTGGATTCTGAAGAACTGCAACAAAAAGTCCCATGTAAGTGCATTTTCTTCGATGCCTTCTTCGAGGGACATTCCTTCAACAAATTCAGAAACCAGAATGTCTGAATTGGAGAGCTTGGGGTAATAGATTGGGAATCTCAAAAGGTCCATCTGGAACTGATCAGTGAGTGAGTCTTTTATTGCAGCGAGTTCTTCTGCGCCTCTGATTTCATTTCGAAGATCGAGTTCTCGCAATGTGTAGTCTGCCACGTGGTTAATCAACGCCATTGGGTTGCCGACTTTACGTAATTTGGGCGCAAAGACAAGAAAAATACGGAGCCATCGTCGCATTCGAACGACTTCTTTTTTGAATTCCACGGCGTTGGTTTGTTTGATGAATTTAATCACCACTTCTTCACCAGTCTTCAGGCGCCCACGGTGCACTTGGCCAACCGAGGCTGCTGCCAAGGGGTCATCGTCGATTGATTCGAACGCATCCATGAAGCCATCGGGAGCCTTTTGGGCGATGGTTTCGTGCAAGTTTTCAGAGGCAATAGATGCTGCATGCTGGTAGAGTTGTTGCAGTTGGCGCGCCTTTTCGACACCCAAAAGATCGGGGCGGAGCGCAAAGATTTGGGCGAGTTTCACCGCAATGAGGCCCTGCCTTTGAATCCAATCAAGATCTGCTGGTTTCTTCCTTAGAATCTGCCGCATGAAGCGGAAGAACGTCAGCATCTTCATGCTTTAGAGTCAGGGGTTGGGCTTATCAAGAGATGTTTTCACTCTAACAGATCATCGTCTGTTTCGTCAATGAAAACAAGGGTGTATCGCCACGCATCTGGACCTTCTGACTCCCTGCGAATTCGTACGTTTCCGTTCTCGGGATACCGTGCTAGAAGCGCTCCTTCGATGATGCCGTCATCGAGTTGCCACAACGGCAGTACATCGTCGCCATCGGTAGCAGGATGGGAAAGGTTGACCATAATGTGGAAGAATGGATCTGCATTGTAGTCGAGTTCACCGAGACCTGCATGCTCCCACCAATCCATGAGTTCATTCAAAAATTCAACATGGCCTTCGATCTTGCGGAGGCTAAAGGAAAGTTCCTCACCAATTCGTTGGCCGACTTGTCGGAGCATGGTCCCGAGATCAATCCCCAGTTCATGCAGGCTGCTCATGCGTCCATCTTGCAATGCGGCCCTTGCTTGATTGATTTCACTGCTCGATGCAAGGAAAGATTCAGGGTTGAATGGGACGTCTTCTTCAGGCAGATCTTCGCTTACTTTGAGGGCTTGGCGGAACTGTTCTAGGAAGGAACCTTGACCAACTGTGAGGCGCAATGGATCCACAATTCGTTCTTCTGTGAATCGCTTCTTTGCAGCTTCGATGTCAATGGCCTTGGTCCAAATCGCATTCACGAAATCACTGTGTGATGTCGCAAAGACTTCTGAGTTGACGACAAGAGCCGCATCGTCGCGGCCACGGCCAACTGGGTTTTCTTCAACGTGGAGGAACTGAATGACATTGCCTGTGTCTTGGAGCACGCCAAGCGATGCAACCTCATCTGAATGGCGAACCGCAATTGACTCGTGAAGTTGATCGTAGAAACGAACGGTTCGGCGATCGAGTTGGGCGAGAACAGTCACTATGACGCCTCGTTCAGCAGCAGAGTTGACCTCTTCAAGACCAACAGACCGGCACAGATGGAGAATTCCAAAACGTCCGAGAAGTAGGACCAGACGCTCTTCTGCCTGTGCTGCAAATTCTCCAATACGCTTGTGGATGTGCTCCCTCCCTTTGAGAACTGCAAACTTTGCATTGGTGTCCGTTGAATCATTAGTATTTTCTTCGTAGTCAGATGTTGCACCTGACATGATGGCATCGAATGCCTTTGATGTGCGTTCGATTCGGTCGCGCTGTTCGTTCAGAAGTCGCTTGAATAAAACAGGTAATGAGGCGCATGAGAACTTCATCGGTCGGTCTGCTGTGACCGAAACCAATCCAATCTCGGTGAGACGGGAAAGTGAATTGTACGCGTCGAGGCGATTCGTCCCCAGTTCCTTTGCCAGTTCGCTTGCTTTGAGTTCCTTCGATGAAGAAAGAATCACCAGTGAACGGGCTTCTCGTTCCGAGAGGCCAGCATCTTCGAACAGTTCGAACCAATTCATTTCATTGAACCCCCGGATGAAAGTTCGCTGAAGGTGTCAAGGATGCGCGCAACGTGACGACGAGGTCGGAAGAGCCAATCGTAGCAATAGTGAACCGTTCGGTCAGGACCGATGAGGAATGAGGATTTTGCCGGGAATCTTCCGAGGAAGACAGGTACACCAAAGGCATCAGCGACGAGGCGCTCGGGATCGCTCAGCAATGGGAACGGGAGGTTCAATTCTTCCTTGAACCGGCGATGGTCTTCGACGGAATCCTGGCTGATACCGATGACTTCCACAGGTGGTGTGAGTGATTGGAACAGATCGTATTGCTGCTTGAATGTCAAGCAGCCTCGCTTGCAAGTTGGGGAACCGTCCTTAGCGTAGAAGAAAACGACTTTCCATTTTCCATCGAAGTCAGAGAGAGAGAAAGACTCGCCGCTGGAGGAAGGGAGCGTAAATTCGGGCGCGGTTTTTCCTGAAAGTTGGTTGGCCATAACTTTCCCTCAAAATTCCCATTTAAAACATAGTGGTCTTCAGGCCTGCTCAGGAATGAGGTGGCCCATTCGCTTTTGCTTGGTGGAGAGGTAGTGATCGTTGTGCTCACATCGTCCCGCCAAGTGAGGCATGCGCTCATCAACACGGATGCCGTTTGAGCGAAGGCCGCGGATTTTGAGCGGGTTGTTGGTCATTAGTTTCACCTGGGTAACGCCTACGCTTCGTAGCATGTCTGCGCAGAAAGAATAGTCGCGGGCGTCGGCTGGCAGGTTGAGTGCCAAGTTTGCGTCGAGTGTGTCGTATCCTACGTCTTGGAGGGCGTAGGCCTTGATTTTTGCTTCGAGGCCAATGCCTCGTCCTTCTTGGCGCATGTAGAGGATTGCCCCTAATCCTTCTTCTTGTATACGGGCCATGGACGCCTGGAGTTGAGGGCCACAGTCACACTTCAAGGATCCAAATGCATCCCCAGTTAGACACTCGGAGTGGATTCGCACGATCGGGACGGATTGGGAGTCGTCGAGCCCCACGGATAGGACGGAGTGCTCACCACCCATGTCGTCGACAAAAACCCTCATCCTGAAGTTTCCGTGCTCGGTTGGTAGGTTGGCGTCTGCCTTTACTTGTGTTGGGTCTACATCATACGGTGACATTATCTTCTGAGTTCTCAGATTCTATTATAAAATCCTGTTTCAAATCGTGTGAGAATCGAAACAGTCCTTTATACGCATGTCTTCCAAAAAGCACCCATGCACAGCGTAGATTGCGATGTTGGCGTCGCCGCCATAGTCCGCCGCGCACGCTCGATCCTGCTTGTCAAAGAACAGCACGGAAAGTACGAGGGCCTCTGGGGCCTCCCCAAAGGGTACGTCGATGAAGGCGAGCTCCCAAGAAACGCTGCGCTCAGAGAACTCAAAGAAGAATGCAATGTAAACGGAACAGTTCTCGGCATCCAATCCGTGCGGGAGCGCCTCTTGAATGGAACGCCAGCAATTTTTATCGCTTACTCGGTCGACATACCTTCTTCCGCCGTCCCGTCTGCAAACGACGAGGTATCTGAAGCGAGCTTCATCCCAATCGAGCAGTTTTCTGAGTTGAACTGGATCAGCGACGCCATGCACGCCATGGCTGTCAACGCTGTCAATTCCAAGCACATCCTCTCATCAAACGACTACGAACACGAACGAGGTCACCCCTATGTGCTCCACACGCTCCCCGACCTTCGAGGTGGCTTACCATGAACCCCCGACTTGTCGACCGGGTGCACACCCTCAACACAAACCCAATCAATGAAAATGGGGACTATGTGCTCTATTGGATGATTGCGAATCGACGGTATCATTCGAACGCTGCTCTCGAGTACGCAGCGCACATGGCCAAACAGCACAACGTTCCGCTCCTGGTTCTCGAAGAAATCTCGACACGGCACAAATTCGCTAACGACCGAATCACCTCTTTCATGGTTCAAGGGATGCTCGATAACATTCGAGTGTTCAGGGATAACAAAATCAGGTATATCCCATGGGTCCAAACACCTCTCTCTGGTCACACCGGAAGATTGCATGAACTCTCAACAAACGCAGTGATGATCATCAGCGATGATTTCCCAACATACTTCCCCCGCAAAGCAGTCGAAAGTGCATCAAAATCCTTGTCAGTCCGATTCCTCGTGGTGGACTCGAATGGGGTGTTCCCAATGTCTTGGACTGAACGACCTTACCCCACCGCTCACGGATTCAGGCGATTCGTCCATGAGCGCTTCGTTGAGTGCATGGAAACATGGCCCTCGCACAACCCAATCCCTAGTGGACACACACTGTGGATGGAGGACAATGAATTCAACACCATCGTCCAAGACTCCAAACTCGGTGTCACGCCGTTTGAGTGGTTGTGGCGTGCCGGAGAACAAGGCTCATCAGGGCGTGATGCACTTTCCACCCTCGACATTGACCATTCCGTTCCGCCTGTTGCAAACGTGCAAGGTGGCCGAGACACAGCGGTGCGAATGCTGCGGGAGTTCCTCTCGAACAGACTCAATCGCTACCATGAAGATCGAAATCAAGTCAAAACACCGGCAACGAGTGGCCTCTCCCCTTGGTTCCATTTCGGCCATCTATCGACCGTTGAAGTTGTGCAACGCATTCTCGATCTGAATGGATGGATGCCCGATCTCATCAACGCACCACGACGTGGAGCGAGAGCAGGTTGGTGGGGCTTGCCTGAACCGGTCGAAGCATTCCTCGATCAAATCATAACATGGCGAGAACTTGGGTTTAACAATGCATACCACAACCCAGAACACAACCACTACACATCACTGCCAGATTGGGCTAAAATCACCCTTTCTGAACACGCTGACGATGAACGGATCACCTACTCACTCAAACAAATACGCGAAGCAGACACTCACGATGAGATCTGGAACGCTGCGCAACGACAACTTGTCCGAAAAGGAATCATTCACAATTACCTGCGAATGCTTTGGGGAAAACGTATCCTTGAATGGGCCTCATCACCCGAAGAAGCTGCTGAATGGATGATTGAACTCAACGACACCTATGCACTTGACGGGCGTGATCCGAATTCCTACACGGGAATTTTCTGGGTCCTCGGACGGCACGACCGAGCGTGGGGTCCAGAGCGGGCTATCTTCGGGAAAATCCGTTACATGTCATCTGAGAACACTCGGCGGAAGTTCGACCTCAAACCTTACCTCCAAGAGTTTGGCCACTGAACATGAGGCGTTGGCATGGAATACACACACATCACACAGGTCCCCGATGACATCGAGACAACCTTCGCCTGGCACGAAAGAAAGGGATCCTTCCGAAGATTGATGCCGCCATGGGAAGAAGTAGAGGAAGTACGAGCCGATCCGACCCTCGAAAATGGATCTGAGCGAATTTTCAGGTTCCCAATGGGTCCAATCAAGCTTCAGTGGATTGCAAGGCACAAAGGCTACAACCCACCACACGCATTCGCTGATGACATGATCAAAGGACCATTCAAGTCATGGTCACATGTCCACGCCTTCATATCAAATGATGACGGTACATGCCGAATTGAAGACAGGGTCGAATTCAGCGTGCCGCTCGGCGGCCTTGGCAGTCTGGTGGCCGGGAGAAGTGTTCGAAAGCGAATTGACCGCATGTTCAACGCCCGTGGCATTCGGCTGACAAGAGACATACAACGCCATAAAGAATTCAAGCACATGCCTCGCAAGAAAATTCTGATTGCAGGATCTTCAGGGCTCATCGGAAGGCAACTCGTTGCGTTTCTCGACACGGGCAACCACGAGGTCTGGCGATTGGTGCGAAGAACACCAGCAAAAGGTGCCCAAGAAATTCAGTGGGATCCAAAAGCCGGTGCACTTGATTCAGCAGCGGTTGAAGGTTTTGACGCGGTCATTCACCTTGGTGGCGCAGGCGTTGGGGACAAACGTTGGAGCAAGAAACGGATGGAATTAATTCGAACCAGCCGGACTGAAAGCACTGGCCTTCTCGCAAGAACGTTGGCAAACCTCGAGAACAAACCAGAGGTCTTCATGGTCGCCAGTGCCATCGGCTACTACGGAAACCGAGGCAATGAAGAACTCACGGAATCATCGAAGCCAGGTGAAGGCTACCTCCCGGAAACGTGCATCGCCTGGGAAGCATCTGCTCAACCAGCCAAGGATGCTGGAATTCGAACGATTCACACCCGTACCGGTGGAATCGTGTTGGATGCAACCGGCGGTGGCCTTGGTAAAATGCTCCTTCCGGCAAAGCTTGGCGCTGGCGGACCCATCGGCCGCGGACGGCAGTGGCTTTCATGGATCTCTATGGACGATGAAGTCTACGCCATGCACCATCTGTTGATGACACAGTCCTGTGAAGGCGCCTACAACCTCGTCTCCCCAGACATCGTCCCTCAGAAACAATTCGCCAAGGTACTGGGGAAGGTCTTGCGAAGGCCTGCCTTCATCCCGACACCACCTTTGGGTGTGTGGATTTTGTTCGGGAAGATGGGTGTCACGCTGACAACCGATAGTACGAAAGTCCTGCCAAAGAGATTGCTCGACATCGGTTATCGGTTCGAACACCCAACGCTCGAGCCAGCCCTAAGAGACACGCTCGGTTTGTGGAAGTAAAGAAGAACAATCCACAGAGACTGACTGACAGGTGGAAGCACAGGCTGCAGAAAATCTGCACGTGAACTGTGAGCAACGGTTCAATCAAGGCTCGGCGTGAACAACGTCGAAAGAGCAACTTGCATCTTCCTGTAGAAATTGAGTGTGAGCCGACGGCTGAGAACATCACCGTTTCGTCGAATGGCTTCTTTCAAAATGGCATTGTATGCCGTGCACATGAGGCGCGGCGACCTGCGCGCGTCTTTGTCCAAAAGGGGGAGCAATCCCAAGGCATTGTTCCGGTTGGTTACGACATGATCGAAATAATGGCGCATGAAGTTTTGCCAAGCAGGACGATTGGCGAGGGTTGGGTCGGCGAGATCAGCGTGTGAAAGACCAAATTTCGCGAGTTCCTCTGTCGGAAGATAGATTCTGTTTCGCTGCAGATCTTCTTGAATGTCCCGAAGGACGTTCACCAGTTGTAGGAACAATCCCATCTCAACGGCATGACGCCGTGCATTCGGGTCGCTGTAACCGTAAATTTCAATCAGGCACAGACCAACTGTGGAAGCGACCCTGTAACAGTACCGGCGCAGGTCCTCAAACCTGGCATAGTTTGTCTCAAACAAATCATCTTCCATTCCGTTAATCAGTTCTCGAAGGTGACCGATTTCGATGGGATACCTCTGGAGCGTGTCTGCCAGCGCAATGAAGATTGAGTCTGACATTGATACGCCTTGTTCAATGTCGTCCAATCGAGATCTAAACATCATGAGCGCCCGCAGCCGGTCATGATGTTCGTTGTCAGAGTACACTGGGTTTGTTTCTCGGGATTCGAGCAACTCGGCAAGCCTCTCGGAGGTGATGGAGTCGAGGTGCGAGAGGTCTTCGCTTGGCAGCCAGTCACCGTCAACGATGTCGTCGACCCTACGACAGAATGCGTACAGAGCGTTCACAGCCTTTCGTTTCGGATCAGGGAGATGTCGAAACGAGCGAAAGAAGGAGCTGGAAGCTGCCCGGGCGATTGATTCGCAGTGCGTGTAGGCATCTTCGAGGCGTTCGGAGAAGGAGGGGCCTCCGTTTTCAACCAATAAGAAACTCGACGTCATGCACAATTCTCCTTAACAGCAACTAAGATGCTAGGATGTCCATATTTGAAGTGTGGTTTATTCCCGTCGTAAATCAGCGATTCTAACGGTCATGCCAATTGTGTCCAATCAACGTCTGCTTCAGCCATTTCGACTTCATCGACGTCCATTTGGGCAAGTTGCAATTTTCCAGACAACTCATCGTTCACAGCGTGCCAGTAAGAATAGGCTTCAATCACCCAGATTCCAGATTCACGGGTTCCGTTGCCACTGCCCTTGACACCGCCGAACGGTAGGTGTGCTTCTGCGCCAGTGGTCGAGTTGTTAATACCGGTCATTCCAGCCTTGATACCAGTCTTGTAGCGGTAGGCTTCGAGGCGATCGTTGGTGTAAATAGCCGAGGAAAGGCCGTACGGGCTTGCGTTTGCAAGATGCAGTGCATGATCGAAATCAGTTGCCTTGCAAATGGTCACGGCAGGTCCGAACACTTCTTCATGGAAGCATGTCATGTCTTCCGTCACGCCGGTGAAGACGTGAGGCCACATGTAGACGCCCTCTTCTGCAGTGCTGAGGAAATTGGTTGGCTTGTTGTCGCTTGTGATTCGGCCTTGGCCGTGAATCAAATTTGCACCAGACTCTTTGCACATCTCAACGCCAGCAAGGAAATCCTTTGCGTACTTCTCGGACAACATTGGTCCGTAAAGGACTCCGTCATGAGCAAGCGAATCGCCAATTCGGGTTGATTCGACTTTTTCCATGAACTTGACCATGAACTCATCATAGACATCTTCGTGAAGAATGAGGTTACCAAGGGATGTGCACCGTTGTCCAGCGGTACCAAATGCGCCCCAGTATGCGCCTTCTACAGCGTTGTCGAGGTTTGCAGATGGCATCACAACGAGCGGATTCTTTCCACCGAGTTCGAGGGAGCATGAAACGAGGTTTCGACCACACACTTCGCCGATCATCTTGCCGACTTCCGTCGAGCCTGTGAACGAAATTTTGTTGACCCTTCCTTCGTCAACTGCGTCCACGAGGTGTTGTCCTGCGCCGCTTCCTTTTCCGTGGACGAGGTTGATGACACCGTTCGGCAAACCAGCCTCGTGCATGATGCGGGCGAGAGCAAAGGAAAGCAATGGGGCGTCTTGTGGACTCTTCCACACACATGTGTTTCCGCACATGATGGCTGGAATCATCTTCCAGAATGGCACGGCAGCAGGGAAGTTGCAAGCGTTGATGATACCGCAGACACCAAGAGGACGGCGGTAGGTGAACAGTTCCTTGTCAGGTAATTCCGAATTGACAGTTTGACCGTAAAGGCGGCGTCCTTCGGATTGGAAAAACAAACATGTGTCGATGGCTTCTTGAACTGAACCAGCGGCTTCTTTCAGGGTCTTTCCAATTTCACGGGTTTCAAGGGCGACAATCGCATCCTTGTGGTCCATGAGCAAGCGGCCCATGTTTCCAATGATTTGGCCACGGGTTGGCGCCGGTGTTGCAGCCCATCCAGGGAAGGCATCGTGGGCCGCATCCAAAGCTGCGTTCACGTCTGCTTTTGTCGAGAGGGGGAAGTGGCCGAGGGTATCAGCAAGAATGGCTGGGTTGATCGAGGTAAATGTGGCACCATCGCTTGCAAGGGTCAATTGACCGTTGATGATGTTGTACCCGCGAACTGCAGGTTTACCATTTGGATTTTCGTGGGCGAGGAACTCAAGGCCGGTTTCTAAGACATGAACCATGCATCGCCGAGCGAAAGGCCCTTCTTGAAAGTGATGGAACTGAGCCTTGAGTCTTCACACGTCGGGAACCATCAAAAATCGACATTAGGTTAAAAGGGGGTCGGCGTGAAGAAGGAGAGAAAGGGCACTGATGGAGGTTTAAATCACCTCGACGGTTGCTCGGACGGAAGTGAAGATATGGCCGGCGATGAAAACACAATGTCCCTACGAGTAGCAAAAGCAATTCCTTCCGATGTTGGTCACGGCCGAGCACGGATTTCTGGAGAGAACGACCTAGGTTTGAAACCCGGCGACATCGTTGAAATCAAGGGTGAAAAGCGATCCACTGCAGCCATCTACTGGCGCAGCCGCCCCGAAGACACAAAGATGGAAATCATCCGTGTTGACGGGATCATCCGCAAAAACGCAGGCGTCAGCCTGGGTGACCGTGTCACGGTGTCCAAAGTTGACGCCAAGGAATGCACAAAACTTGTGCTTTCACCCGTGATGGCCAACAAACAGAAGGTCAAGTTTGGACCGGGAATCGAAGGGTTCGCACGTCGGGGGCTCTCTAAGCGCCCAGTCGTTCAAGGCGACCGGATCTTCATCCCTGGCATGACCTTGTTTGCCGAAGCACTCCCATTTGCCGTCGTGAACACAGTGCCAAAGGGCATCGTCAAAGTTACCAATGAAACTGACATCGTGATCAAAGACGAAACCGTGGACGACGAAGACGTTGGACAATCTGAAGGCATCACTTACGAAGATGTAGGCGGTATTGGCCAACAATTGCAGAAGGTCCGTGAAATGATTGAACTTCCACTCAAGCACCCTGAATTGTTCCGTCGACTCGGGATCGACCCCCCGAAGGGTGTCTTGCTGCACGGGCCACCGGGCACTGGAAAGACAATGATTGCCAAGGCTGTAGCAACAGAAGTTAACGCCCACTTCAAGTCAATCAACGGACCTGAAATCATCTCCAAGTACTACGGTGAATCTGAGAAGCAACTCAGAGAGATTTTTGACGAGGCAGCTGAAAACTCACCTGCCATTATCTTCATTGACGAAATCGATTCCATATGCCCCAAGCGTGAAGACGTGAGCGGTGAGGTGGAACGAAGGGTCGTAGCACAGATGCTTACGCTCATGGACGGAATGCAAGGCCGAGACAACGTTGTCGTGATTGGTGCAACCAATCGCCGTGACGCCCTTGACCCTGCTCTGCGCCGACCTGGCCGGTTTGACCGTGAAATCGAGATCGGCGTGCCAGACCGAGATGGCCGTCAAGAAATCATGGATGTCCACACCCGTCAAATGCCAATATCGGAGGATTTCGAAATCAATTGGGTCCTCGACAACACCTACGGATTTGTTGGTGCTGACCTCGCTGCGCTCGTTCGTGAGGCTGCGATGAGGGCATTGCGACGCTACCTGCCTGAAATCGAACTTGAGGAGGAAACGATTCCTCCGGAAGTTCTCGAAAAGATGGAAGTCAGAATGAACGACTTCAAAGAAGCCATCAAGGATGTTGAACCATCTGCCCTTCGTGAGATTTATGTCGAAATTCCTGAAGTAACCTGGGAAGAAGTTGGTGGCTTGCATGAAGTCAAGGACCGACTGAAGGAATCTGTTGAATGGCCGCTTACTCAACCTGAGTTGTTTGAACACTTTGGCATCAAGCCGCCCCGTGGAATCGTGCTTTTCGGCGCACCCGGTACAGGGAAGACCTTGCTAGCGAAAGCAATTGCAAACGAAGCACAAGCCAACTTCATCAGCATCAAGGGACCCGAATTGATTTCCAAGTGGGTCGGAGAATCCGAGCGAGCCATTCGTGAAATTTTCAAGAAGGCAAAGCAGTCCTCGCCTGCAATCATCTTCCTCGACGAATTCGAGTCGATTGCAAGCATGCGCTCTTCCAACTCGGACGGCTCAGGTAGCGATGTTTCGAACCGGGTGGTCAACCAACTCCTTGCAAGCATGGACGGTGTTGAATCCCTCGACGGCGTGATCATTGTTGCCGCAACCAACCGCCCTGAAATGATTGACCCAGCGCTTCTCCGCAGCGGTCGATTCGAGCGAGTGCTTCACGTTCCACCACCGGACCTCGGCGCACGTGAGTCGATCTTCAGCATTCACAGCGAAGGCATGCCGCTCTCCAAGTTCTCTGCCAAGGACATCATCGGTGGCCTCGATGGATTCACTGGCGCAGACATTGAAGCTGTCTGCCGTGAAGCAGCACTCATCTGCATGCGAGCCAAGAAGAAGAAGGTGACAAAGTCCCACTTCGAAGAAGCAATCAAGCGCGTGAGGCCAACCGTGACGCCAGAGATGCTCGACTACTACCAGAAGATGGAAACTCGACTGACCAGCGGCTTGTCGAACATCAAGCGAAACCGCGATACCAGCTTCGGCATGGAATCGATGTGAGTTCACCCGCATCGTCGACGCATTGATGGGGCGAGCCTTGTTCGCATAGAACGCTCAACGGGGTGAATCTAAATGGCAATTTTCGCAAAAGACATCATTGGACGAGACGTCGTTGGCCGCCAAGATGAACGGCTTGGTGGATTGAAAGACGTGGTCTTCGACAAAGCAACTGGATCCGTTATGTCAATTCGAGTGCGAATTGAAGGCGATATCGATCCATCAAAACTACCTTGGGCCATGGTCGACGGCTTGATGGAAATTCCGATAGAGGACATCAGTCGAATCGCTACGAAGATACATCTGAAACGCTGATTGAACTGCAAAAACCGCTGCTTTTAGCCAAAATGCAGAACCCACGGGATGAGCATTTGTGTCCCAGATAATAACAACCTTCTAAACCGATGCGAGGGCGTCCTCGTGTCGGAATCGTGCTCCACTTGGTGATTTAATGTTCAGCGACCGAAACATCAACTACAGAAGGATTGGGCTTCAAGCCGCATTCTGGTTTGTGATGTCGCTGCTATTGATGACCATCTTGTTGAATTTCGTGAACCTCTCCAACACAAACCAGTTGTCTGCTTATGATGATGACTGGGACGACATGTCCGCCTTCCGTGCTGATCTCAAAGCAGCGAACATCAAGACGAGTTCTTTGGTCAGCAGTCCGCTCTTGTTAGCCGATATCGAAGATCCTCGCAACACCACCTACATCGTGGCTGGCGTCGAGAGGGACACGCTCTCACTCCCGCAATTTGACGAAGATGGATTCATCACTATTGCCGCAGATGATGGATACTCTCCTTCTGAGATTGACGCAATTGTCGAATTCGTTCAAGCAGGAGGCACCGCCCTTGTGCTCGATGATTATGGATTTGCAGGAACGATTGCAGAGGCATTTGGCGTTCGTTACACAGGTTACCAATTGTATGACACGACCTATGTTCCAGAACTGGATTACAACTTCGTCTGGATGTGCGTCCAAGCAACGCCATGCGGCATGAATGGAACCATCATTGATCCGACAACTGTCTCAGTTCACGACCGATGGAGCGGCAACCTCGGGGAAGGCGAACACCCATGTGCAGCCCTCAACGGCCAAAGCATGCCTCTCGAAGAGGCGGGCCTGTGCGCCCACCACTGGAAAGCAGGCGAAATCCAATACAACGCCAGTTACCAAGTTCTTCTCAATGACATCACAGCCCTCGAATTAATCCCTGGAGCAATTGGTGCCCTGCCGGAAATTTCGGTCCGTGCGGTCACCAGCAACGAAGCAACCGTCGACGTCAACGGTGACGGTGAAATTTGGGTTGGCAACGAACAAACCTCGGAAACGCCTGACCTATGGGGCCAATTCAACCTCAGCTTCGAAGCCTGTGCTCGAAGCACATGCGACCCAAGCGACGGTGGCAGGATTGTCTTCATGGCAGACGGTTCAGCCCTGATCAACGCCATGTATGACTACGAAGGATTCAACGAGGGAGCCTACGGGCCAACCAACAAAACCATTCCAGAAAATGACAACCGCAAGTGGGCCATGGACTTCATCGCAGAGGCTTTGATGTCCTCTGAACCTGACGAACTTGGTCAAGCATCACCGACTGCCATGGTCATTTTCGACGAGTCAAGGCATCCACAGAATGCGCTTCTTGCCGATTCATACAACACCGTGTACTTCCTGCTGGTCTACTTCACTGGAGAAGGCCTCGCTATGCTCCTCTTGTTCTTGGTGCTCTTCGTCACCTTCGAAGCCGTGTTGCTCAAGAAGCGTGACCCAGAGCCATGGCGCCACGTCTTCAGCATCATCTACTACGGATTTGGTGATGCCAATCGTTACACCTACTATGCGAAGAGTGAGAAGATTCGACAGGTGTTCTTGTCAAAGGTCCGAAACCAAAACGGACTCACCCGTGAGGAATTCCATGCCATGCCGGCAAAGGACCTCGTCGCCCTTATCAACGATCCAGTGCTTGCCAAGTTCGCTATTGAACCGAGCAAGTATTCACTTGAGCAAACCGTGGCTGTTGTGAAACGAATCAAAGCATGGGGCAGAGCCTGAGGTGAGATCATGTGGACACGTAAGGCATCCTTCACATTCACCGGTGGTATCGCACTGGTTCTGATTGGAATGATGATTTCCAACCTTCAAATGATGATTCTCGGTCTGACCTTTGTCGCCTTCATCGTCGTCAACTCGTGGATTTCAGGCCACGGTGAAGTGGAAGTTCAACGCACCCTCTCTGCAGACAATTTGTACAAAGGGGATGACTTGTACGTTGAATTGCTGGTTACCAATCGTTCCAACCGAAACACTCAGTTGCTCGAAGTCTACGACAACATCCCCCACGAAATGAAACTCCGAAGCGGTCTCAACCAAATGCGGTTGAACCTCAAACCAGGCGAAAGCGCACGCATTCGTTACGTGCTTCGTTGCCCATTGAGAGGCCATTATTCCATCGGACCGGTCTCCCTTCGCTCTCGCAACACCTTCAACCTCGGTGTCGATGAAATGTATGTCGACCACCACAGTGACATTGTCATTTTCCCACAGATTAAGGAAGTGGAAGAAGCCTTCCTCCGCTCTCGTACACCAAAGATGTACACGGGCGCTACAACCTTGCGAACGCCAGGCCAAGGGTCTGAATTCTACTCACTGCGTGAATACGTCCCCGGTGATCCGTTCAAGAACATCAACTGGAAGGCTTTTGCAAGGACTGGAGAATTGATGGTCAACGAAAAGTGTCGAGATGCAGTGACAGACCTGTACCTGCTGCTTGACAGCAGGGACATATCCAGAATAGGCACCGTTCTCAAGAATCCACTCGAAATGGGCACAGTGTCCGCTGCGAGCCTTGCTGCTTTCTTCCTCAAGCGAAGGGATTCTGTGGCGCTCGCCATCTTTGATGAGAAACTCTCCTACCTTCCACCAGACACGGGTGATAAGCAGTATTTCAAAATCCTAAGCGCCCTTGCCGGTGTATCACCAAAAGGCGCCATGCCCCTCCAAGCCGTCACCAACTCATTGAGTGGTCGATTCAGCCGTGGAAGCCCGGTGTTCGTCATCTCCTCATGCGAAGGTGACGGGACCGTCCCTGCCGCAGTTCGAGACTTGGTTGGCCGTGGCCACGAAGTGACCGTCCTATCCCCCTCAAGCATCGACTTCGAGCGATTGGTGAGCAGGATCCCTCGTATGTCATACGAGGTGCTCAAGCTCGAACGCCAAAACCGATTGACGACATTGGCCGGTTCTGGCGCACAGGTGATTGATTGGATGCCTGACATGGATTTGTCGCAGGCATTGATGCAGGTAAGGGGGTACTGAGCATGGCAGATGATGTTGGGCTACAGCGAGACGTCACCATGGGAGGCGACTACCGTCCAAGAACACTGCACCTTAAGTTGCTCAGAAAGCAATGGCAAATTCTCGCACTGCAAATCATTGCCACCGTTGCACTGGTTGGCATGTACCTCGAAGTCGTCTCGACCTATGTGGTTGGTTCGATTGACCACACAATGCTCTTCGACACGATCGAAGTCCTCATCGGCCAACAACTACCAATTGGTGACTTCTTGACCGGTGAAGGAAGTTCTGGACTTGGACGGTTTTCTGTGCCTTTGGTGCTTGGCCTTTCATTGGGTGGAAGCATGGCACTGCTTGCCTTCCAAACGCCGAAAACTCAACAGCGCATCAAACTCGGGTTCATCATTACGCTCATCGTGATGCTCATTGGACGCTTGGTGGTTTCATGGGGCTTCGGCATGTTGACATCGTTTGACCTCCGCCTGCCCGACCAAAGTGAACTTTCCACTTTGGAGTGGCCTTTGCTGATGATCCTCTCGCTAATGATTCTCTTCATGTACCTCTTACCGGTCATTATGGGCACACGTGGAATTTGGGGGCTCTCCCGCCGTTCAATTGCTTGGTCGATTGGTTTCACACTGTTGTTCCTCGGAATCCACGCCATCCTTGCTTTCCCGCTCATCAATGGACAGTTAGGCTCGTATGGTGACGCTCTGACCACTGTTGAAACTCAATTCACCGATCCGACAATCGGTCTGTTTGGGTTGATGCTCGTCACCAAGGAACAATTTGCGCTGATCATGATCGCAGTGCTCATCATGGTGTTCCAAGAATCCTCATACGGCGTCATTCGATACTTGGAGTACGCCTATCGACTCCCAGAATCATGCAAGCGTGACCCCGAATATGTACGCCAAATGGACAATGTGCTAAACACACACCTCAAGCATACCTTTGGATTCCTCGGCCTTACTGGCGTTGCTACAATGGTGGCGCTCGGATTCCACAGTGTCTTGCTTGACCTTGTCGAAGGGTCGACAGGAAGTCAATGGGCGGGGCAAGTTTCAGAATCGATTGAATTATCGCTGACCTACGGACTTGTCATTTCTGCATTGATGTTTTTGAGCCTCATGGCACTTTTGAGATTCTTTGTCCCATGGGAGCGGGTATGGGGCTTGATTAACACCATCAGAGGTCAAAACCCAGCTGCGGTTGCAGCGCCCACCAAAGACATCGTGGATTTGTAGACTCAGTTCGAAAGCACACGTTGCATCAATCGACCAAGGAGTTCACTCGCGAACATTAGAGCGATCGGCAGACCGCACCACCCAGCGGCGAACGAAGCCCAAGAAGGGTCGTCAACAGCTTCCATAACGACCGGCTGAAGCACAAAAAATCCAACGATGGCGAGAACGAAAAACATCCGTTCGACGATCATTGGATACGCTCGTCCACTCGTCTCATCACGAGCCATCAATGTCGTTGCGTCTTCAGACATCCAATCACCTCATAGGTCCAATCCAGAGAGCCTGGCTTCCAAAGCGGCCAACGCAGGGTCGGCCTTCACTTCGACAACGGGTTCCTTCCTGTGCTCCCAAGAAGCATCAAGCTGTGCGAGTTCGGCTTCCAAAGCGGCCCGCTCATCGCTGCCTTCGACATCAGAAGAAACGTCTGGGGCGATCTTTTGCTCGACTGGCTGTGAGGACGGAGTGGGTTCAGGAGTAGTGTCGACTGGTACAGGCATTGCTTCCCAGCCGCCTTCAATCGTTTCGGATTGTGCAGGCACTGCATCGAGCGAGACCGGTACTTCTCCAGCAAGGCTGGATTCCATTGTGATGATCATTTCTTCCTCCACTGGAGTGCGCTGTGCTGCTGGAACAGAGGCTCGCTCATATGGCAGCAAACCATCGCGTTGGAATTCCCATAGCATGCCTCGTGGCACACCGTCAGCAAGGCCAGAGGCATCGAGTTGTGTGATAAGTTCCTCAAGCACACGAGCCGTATCCTCAAGGGCCACTGCTTCGCCTGCATCTCGTTGGTCCGCTTCGAGGTAGATGTCATCCAGTGCAACCTGAATCAACTTGCGAGTTGCTTGTGCGATGCTTGGAAGGGCTTCAGGGCGAGTGCAATTGTTGAGAAGGGCTTCGACCTCCTCTGGAGGAGCACCCAAACGAACGAGTTGCTCCAATACATTACGAAGCCTGCGGAGCATTGTGATCGACCGGTCATAATCTTCCAAAAGATGTTCGAGGTCAATCACGACATGCCCAACGGTCTCACCCAATTGGTGCTCTAAGCGTTGCTGGACGGACCAGCGAGCCAGACCACGTACTGCACCAGCAGTCTGTGGAACTTGACGCTCCAACAATGTCATGACTTCGCTCGAAAGAAGATGGCGAGGTGTGGCAGCAACATGGTCAACGGTGGATTGAATCACTTGTAGGCCACGCTCGACAGCACGGTCGAGAAGAGTGACTGAATAGCCCAAAGCACGAGCGTGTTCAAGACGCTCAAGAACAGGTCCAAGGCCATCAAAGGTGGCAGCGTCGTCCAACAGAGCCTGGGCAAGCGGTTCTTCTGCAAGCCGTGCACGAAGGCGTTCTGCCTCCTGAATATCTGCAACTGCTGCTTCATGGGCGTCTGACAAGGCCTCAGCACGCTCGATGAGCGAAGCGAGTTCTGCTTCGGAGTGGCCCCGGCGAGCACCAAGATCACCAAGTTCTCTCAAGATTTGTCGGCGTTCGTCCATCAGTTCCCGCAACTCTGCTTGCACTTGAGCTTGCCTTGCTTCGTCAGAAGCCAAACGGTTTCGATCTTCTTCGGCCCGCCGACGACTGGCCTTTGCTTCTGCTTCGATTGCACCAAGTTCGCTGGTGTTGGTTTTGATTTTCTCATCGAGTAGGACAACTTCTGCTTGGGCCCGAGCGTGACGCTCACGTGTTGCAGCAACTTGTTCCTGCAGAACTTGAAGCCGGCGTTCATCGTCCTCTGCTTGCTGACGAATGGTTGCAAGTTGTTGACTGTGAGTGTTGAGTTCAGCGTTCAACGCCGCTTCTTTGAGGGACATGTCTTCGATGGCCGTACGGAGCGTTTCGCTGGAAGTTGCGTCCCCGAGTGCTTTCGCCAACTCGGCGGCGCGTGTGGAGACTTGATGTTCGAGTTCGTTCACCCGTCGTACCAATCGTTCAGCCCGGTTTTCCGCTTGCTCTGTTGCGGCCTTGGATTGAGCCAATTCAATTTGCATCGAACCAAATTGTCCGTGCGCTTCTTCGAGCGAGGTGGTCGAGGCCGTACGGGTCTCAGTCGCTTCTCTGGCGATGATTTGTGCTGCGTTTGCAGCGGCTTGGGAGGAATCCAAGTGGCTTTGAAGTGCAGCTTTTTCTTTCTCCAATTCATCAATTCGGTGGTCTGCAGCCTCAAGTCGACGACGCAAGCCAGCATCGATTGCCAATGGCTGAGAGATTTCTCCAGGCAGTCCACCGCTGACCACATCAACGGTCTCCGAAAAAGTGGCTGTCGCTCGACTCTTCCGAAGTTGTTCCATCCCTATTTCAAACCCGAACAAATCGGTGAGCTTCCCCTTCAAGGTTGCACGACGACTCTCAGAGCGCGTACGGAGCGTGACCAAAAGATCATGGAAATCATCGAGCATGAATTCCTCAACGTTTCCTGATTCACGGGAAATGATGCTTCCTGCTGGAAGGCGGTGAAGTTTGAGCACACGGGTTGAATCGGTGAACGTTAGCATGGCCTCTTCGAGTGATTGTCCATCTGGAGCGGACACACCAACAGGGATACCACGGGCCAAGAGCACAGAAACGGCAGTTGAGGACTGCCCAGATTGTAAATGCCCATTCACTTGTTCTTTGACACCTGCTGCCAACATTGAGAGGATGGCATCAGGTCCGCCACGACCTTCACGGAGCACAAATCCTTCAGGAATCGGGCCGCCTGTCGCCCCGATTGCCCCTACTTCTCCATCAAGAACTGCTGCAACAGCGGAAATCAAACGGGCGTGGTTTGTGTTCGCTTCAGTCCAAACACCTAACGAAACATCACCGGCTTTTGCAAGCAGCAAGGAACCGTCTTCATGGTGCATGGTCCAATGACTTCCGTTCGAGAGGCCTTCTTCATCGAGCACACTGATGCTCATTGCTTCGAGGGTTGAGTGGATTTCTTGCGCCAACACCTCTGGGGTGTTCGGCAAGTCGCCAACGCTGTCAATGAGCATGCCTTGGTCAATGGCGACAGCTCCACGTACGGTGTCACGCTCGACAACAGTCCGAAGAACCGAAGATAAATCACGTGCCAAAAGCCGCAGCACAGCGTCACCGCGTGGGAGAAGCCCTTGTCGGTCCGATGGATGTTCAAACGCCTCAGGAAGGGCTTCGGCAACGCTACCAAGGCCGGAGAGGGAGTATTCGCCAGCAATGAATCGGCAATGCTCTTTTCCTTCAAGTTCCTCAAGACGGAGCCGTGCTTCTTTTCCGGCAAGCAGAAGTTTTCCTTTGCCTGATTCGGCAACCCATGCGACAATGCGCCCTGCACGAACGAGGCGATGTCCCGCGGGGGTTTTCCTCCGTCCAATCCAAGTGCTGATGACACCGTAATCGAATGATTGAATCGAACCGGATTCGACTGAGATGGCGCCTTCAACTGGGTTTCCGTGTGGTAGTGTAAACATTTCATCAACTCACTGGGGGGTAGTGGCAAGGATCCTTCGATCCCGGTCAAGAGCGTGACGCCAGCGTGCCAAACGGCCACCAGCGCCAGACAAGGCGACAATTCGTGTTGGGGAGGCTACGTCGATCATGGTGCGGGTTTCCCCCTCACACCAAACTTCGTAGATTGATCCCAAACCAAGGGCATCCGCTGATTCCAGAGCAGCAGAAAGAACCTCCACTGCGTGCTGAACTGGAGGCATTGTACCTTCCTCTCCAACGCTCGCCAGAATCTGCCCGCTGTCGTCGATGAGCATGGCCTGTTGAACGCCTTCTAGGCGATACAATCCGGCCAGCGCACGTTGTAACATAGATGCTCAATCCTTCTGTCAGCGTTGTGGGCTTCAAGAACCTTTGTGCTTCCATCCCCCTAAAGGGGGATTTGAAGACCCAAATTAATTTCCCAACTGGACTTCACTGGAAATACCTCGCGGAAGACCTGTCGCGTCCCCATTTCCGCGCCCCAAGGGGCTTCCAAATCCAGGCCTTATGCACCCCTTTTTGAGATCAATGAGGGAATATAGGTTTAATTTTTCCAATTGGAAAATCAAATTTTCAATTGTGATATTCGAAATGATATCATTTCCTCGAAAGCAACTCAGAAGCGGGGGCTTGAAACGATAATGACCCTCCCGCAGAACATGGCAGGGTCGCACTCACCCGGGTTTGAAGTCCCACAGTGCGATAGTTGTTCGCGCCCAGCAGTGCTCGAACAGGCTTACTCCGGCCGAATTCTGTGCAATGAGCACATGGCGAAGTCTGTTCGTAAGAAAATTGCAAAGGAATTACGCCAGCAACTGGTGCTACCAAAAGACCGAGATACAACCATTTTTGTCGCCATTTCTGGAGGAAAGGATTCCGCTGTCTTGCTCGACAGCATTGTCGATCTCATCGGCGCACGTCCTGATGTTCGAATCGTTGCAGGCACCGTGGATGAAGGAATAGAAGGGTACCGCCCGCCATCCCTCACATGCGCTCAAGAGTTGTGCGATCGACTCGGTGTCGAATTCATCACTGTGTCATACCCTGAATTGAGTTTCAAGGAAATGGATGAGGTTGCAAGCCGGATCCCCGGCCTCTTAGAAACAAACCCAAGCGCACCACGCCTCCCATGCTCCTATTGCGGCGTGTTCCGCCGCCAAGGCATCAATCACCTTGCCGATCGCATCGGCGCAGACATCATCGCACTTGGGCACAACCTCGACGACATGGCTCAAACTGTCTTGATGAACATGACCAATGGCGACCTTGACCGAACCCTCCGTTTAGCCCCACATACGACAACTGTGGTCGAAGGGATGGCTCCACGAATCGTGCCCCTCCGGTGGATTCCTGAGCAGGAAGTCCACCTCTACGCACTCCACCGAGACTTACCCCTCCACCATGAGGAGTGCCCGCACGCCCAAGGTGCGCTTCGCTGGAGGCATCGCGAGATGGTGGCCCAAATGGAAGCAGATTCACCAGGTACTCGTCATGGACTGCTGCGCATGGCTGACAACATCAAGGCCCTCAGAAACCGAAGTCCGGACGATGCTCCAAGTTTGGCACCGCCGACCCCTTGCCCAAAATGCGGTGCTATGACATCAGGTAGTCAATGCAAAGCATGTGACTTCCGAGCTTTGCTCAACGACTGATCAAAGTGCGTTCTTGACCAAGTCATCCAGATCTTGCGGGCGGCCGCAATAGTGGCAGCGAAGATGCAAAGGATCTCTGCTCACGACTCGGAGGCGGTGAGCAAGTGGTTCACGGGCGTTGGTGGTGATGCAGTTTGAGAACGTGCACCGCACCACATTGACGACTTCTTCACCAAGGTTGATGGAGAGTTTTTCTGCAACAACGTACGCACGGATAATCGCCACATGTGCGTCCGGTGCAACGAGGGCCAAGCGATCTAACTCACTCTGGGTGAGTTCTCGATCCTCAACTTTGATGATGTCTTTCGATCCCAGTTTTTTCGACGGGACGTTCATCACGAGCGAAACTGGTACTGAGGTCTCGCCCGCAATGCCGAGCATTTCGAGGACACGAAGCGCCTGGCCGGATGGCACGTGATCAATCACGGTACCGTTTCGAATGGCTGTGACCCGGCGCATGCTTTGTTCGTTCGACATCAGAGTGCACCTCCTTGAGCGTTTACATCAGCGGGAACGGTCACGCCGAGCAACCGGCAAAGAAGTGCCATGCGTGCCACAACTCCATTGAACGCTTGTTCGAAGTAGCGTGCGTGGCGGGTTTCATCAACAGATGGGTGAATTTCATCGACTCGAGGAAGCGGATGCATGATGATCATGTCACCTTTCACATCACCGAGGTGCTTGGCGTGGAGCTTGTAGGCCCCAGCACAGCGAGCGTATTCATCTTCATCGGCAAACCGTTCTTTTTGGATTCGAGTCATGTAGACGACATCTGCGCCTTCAATTGAGCCGTAGAGGTCTTCGGTTTCGGTGACGGTTGCGCCATGCTTACGAAGATCAGAAACGATTTCCGCAGGCATCTGCAAGAGGGTTGGGCTTGCAAAAATTAATTCGCACCCGAAGCGGGTTAGAGCGTGAGAAAGGGAGTGAACGGTTCGCCCATAGCGGAGATCGCCAGCCAGCACAACCTTGAGGCCATCGAGTCGTCCGTGTGCCTGGCGGATGGTGAACAGGTCGAGCATGGTTTGAGTTGGGTGGTTTCCAGCACCGTCACCGCCGTTAAGAATTGGGACACGTGCTGCATCTTGAGCGTATTGCGCCGCACCTTGCCGGGGGTGACGCATGGCGATGATGTCTGTGTAGCCGTCGACCATTTGGATGGTGTCGAAGAGCGTTTCACCTTTGACCACAGAAGATGTCTTGACATCGCCGAGGTTGATGACATCGCCTCCAAGGCGCTTCATTGCTGTCTCGAAGGACATGCGAGTTCTTGTGCTTGGTTCGAAGAACAAGTTCCCCATAATTCTACCCTGAAGAAGCGGGAGATACAACTCTCCTCGTGCAACCGGAAGAAGGCGTTCTGCGTCGTCTAATATGCTGAGGATTTCCTCATTTGTCAAATCGTCCATTGTAATGAGACCCGTCATAGTCACTCCTCACTCCTAAGAAGGCGGTGGACGACACCCATGAACATTCCCGTCCTATTGATTGAGATGAGAATACAAAAAGCGGTCGAAAACAGACGTCTTCAACAAGCCAACAGGACCGGACAAAAGAGCGGAGTGATTATCACTGTGCGCATAAAGTCGCTAACATGATGGACGCTTGGGCTGATGTAGAAACGGCGATACAGTCCGCCATCAAACAGCGGCAGCAACGTCTTGAGCGACTCACAAGCGTGTCTGCACTCATCCTGTTAGCCGGTGCATTGTGGTTGATGTGGCCAAATCTAAACGCTGCCATCAAGGGCGAATCTGGACTGCTCAAAGGCCTTGGGTTCCCCCTTGTGATCATCATTTGGGGGTTGATCATTCAAGATCTCACTGTCGACCAACCGCGAGCCCGAACAAGAGTTGGCTCCGCAGCGAGTGTGACGTGGCCCGTGCTTTTGATGGCAGCCAGCCAATCATTGGACCCTTCTGACCACAACATGGTTGCCGGAAGCGCCCTGTTAGCATTGGTAAGCATGGTTTGCTTGAATGCATCAAGATTCATTCTCCAAGGTGGTCTCGATGTCCTCAGATGGCGAGCCATTATGACCGGACTTGGAACCGTTGTCGCGTTCTCACTGTTTGCTGGTGCAACGCCTGAATCGATGACCTATGAGTGGCTCGCTGCTGTGAGCACCCTCGCCATCGCCACGGCGCTGACTGGCTACATTTGGTTCGTAGGTGACGATCAACGTCCGCAGCGAAAGCAATTCAGCCGCCGCCTTGATGCAATGGAGGTTCGGTTGCTTGAACTCAAAGCCCAAGGTGCGGCTGTCGACCAAGCCTCAAGCCTGATTATGACTGCCAAAGAAGAAGGCCACGTCGACCCTGAACATGGCATGGAACTTCTGGATGAGGCCGAAGACAACATTGAACGTTCCCTCTCCCTCTCCGGCGATGTCGAAGCGATCCGGGCTGATGCTTTGGCCGCCATGGACCAAGCAGAAACAATTGCACCGACTGCAAAGCGACCTCGAAAGTCCTTCGAAATGGGTGAACGAGAAGTGAAACTCGGCTCGTTGCGAGAAGGTGAGATGCTCTTCAGAACTTCGAAGAAGTATGCAAATGAAATCATCGAATGGTGGGGCGTTGCAGAAAAAGCAATTGCAGAAGCCGGAAGGCAACTGCAGGACAAAAAAGGCGATGGAGTCAGCCACCTCAAGGAGATGCTGAGCGATGCAAGGAAAAAACTCGCTGCTGAAGCACCCAAAAAAGCGTATGAATTTGCTGTCGTGATACCTGCACAACTTGCAGCCGATGACGGTGCGCTTGGCAAGGCTGCCGAATCTCTCAAAGAGGCACATCGCCAACTCAAGCAAACCGACGGACTGGATACGAAAGCCATGGTGGAGCGTTTGGAACAAGCTGAGGAAGCATTAGAGGCAGGGAATGCTGGCCAAGCGATTGGACTTGCTGATGGTGTGGTTCGCTCAATCCAAACAGAACGAGAAGCGATGGACACCGTTCAAAGGGCGCTTCGACAACGCAAGAAGTTGGTCGCACAGTACGAGGCCCGTGACGATCGCGAAGCATGGGATGCACGCATGGAAACCATCGAAAAGGCAGCTGATGAACGACGCTGGAGTGAAGCCTCATCCTTGCTTGCTTCAATGAATCAGGACCTCGACAAGGAAGGCAAAGCCAGCGAAGAGGCCCTTGAATTGTACGATTTCGTGATGGATGAATGGCGAGTCCTTCGCAACCAATGTGAGGCTGCAAGGATTGCAGTAGATGATGAAGATCGTCGGGCCACAGAACAATCAGTGGCCCTTGCAGAGGAAGCGTTAGTCGTTGGCCGTATCGAGGATTGCCTCGAGCAGTTAGGAGCTGCTGATGCGGCAATGGAACGCTTGCGACGTCGAATTTGAAATCACAACTCGAGCAAGCCTTTGCTTCGAATGGACTTCATTTCAAGACCACCGGGGAAGCCCAGGTCAACGGGCATACCGCCAATGGTGACAATGAGTCCAGTCAAGTGCAAGTAGAGGCAAGGAGGGAGGGCTGCTTGATCGACCTTCGAGAGCATCTTCCATCCGTTGACGCCCTTCTTCGCTGCGATGACCAATTCATTCCCCGGCCCATGAGCAATCCAAGCGTTTGCTGCCCAAGCATGTTGCCGTTGAGATTTCTTTGGGAAGGTCGGAGGTGGTGAGACAACATGCGTGTTTGCCCACACATCCAGTACATTCAACCCAGACTCAGTAGCCCATTCCATGTCGGTCATTTCACTCGAGGTCAATGGGGTGAGGCCAGAACGGGAAAGATGCCCGAGCAACGCCCTTAGGTGAGGGTGGCGACCATGGGTTTCAGCCAATTCTTCAGCCATCATCACCGCAGTGTTGACACGCCCTCCATCAAGGTGCAGCAAGCATCGAACGACTTCACCATGAACCCAGGATTCAATTGAATGGTCTTTGATGAAACGCTCAAGCAAATCCAGAGCATCTTCACTTCGTTGTGCTAAGCGCATTCTTGCGAGGTCGCCAAGCAAGAACAATCGCCCTGCAGGGGTGTTGAGCCCCTTGAGTTCGGAACGGGCGATGTTTGCCTCGAACCTCTCAACAAGATCGATGTTTCTTCGAGTGATGCTGTCCATGGTGAGCAATGGTTTGTGGCGGTCATCCAACGGGCGGCCTTTTGGCTTCAAAAGTGAGGCGACCCATTGAAGTCGCGTGCTCTCTATGTCATCGTCTGGAAGGAGGTTCAAGCGAGGCTTGGCTTCTGGCAAATCGCGTTGTGCGAGGCTGGCAGCAGTGAGGGTGAGGCGTGCTAGTTCTGCCTCTTTCCCGCCACGGAGCGCCAACAGTGAAACCGCTTGTTCTTCGGCCTCGTTCCATCGGCCAAAGCCTGAGTAAAGCGTCATGATGGCACCTGTTTTTCGGCCCAAGGCAAGGCCGTCGAGTTCCTCTCCATGCCCCTTCAGAACGCCATCAAGTTGACCCAGTGCTTTCACCCACTCGTCATTGGCAATCAATGTCGAAAGAGGTTGTTTCTTGAGGTAAATCATGTCTTCCATTTCAGAAAAACGCGCCCGGTTGCCCTCAACGGCAGCATCGAAGGTAATGTCTTCCAGTCGAGAACCCACTCGTAGAGATTTGACCCATATGGTCAGGAAGGCGACTTGACCGCCAGAAGAAAGCATCCAGGTTAACTCTTCCAACCCATCTTTTGTCAGAACACTGCACACTGTTGATTCCCAAGAACCACACTGTGCTTGTTGAGGTAGGAAACTCGAATCCCAAAAGGTGATCATACCAAGGGCCAAAAGCAGCATCGATTGACCGGCAAAACCTGTGAAACAGAAATTCAGTACCTTGGCTTGTTGAGACCTCTCAGCCCTAAGCAAGCGGCTATCAGCGAGTTTTATGCCCCCCGCACCCGATACATCCTGAACATCGAGGAACAATATTCGTGCCACCTCGTAAACAAAAAGAAACCCGATAATCGCCACGTTCAGGAGTAAAAAGAGCAACACGGAAGACACAATCGGAACCCGAATCCCTTCAACAGGGATGAATGAAAAGAGCTCAATCAGTGCGAAACCGAGCACACCACCCTCTTCCATGAAGGTGGTTTGTGGACGGTACTCAGGCAGGCCAATCACTCGGTCGGAGTGAATCAGCAGGTTTGGATCCATGAGAAGCACCAAGAGGGACACAAAGGTGTTGAACGCCACAAAGGGCATGGCGATGAGGTTGAAGTTGACAATTTGCGCAACAGCCTGTTGACGTGCATTTGGCGTGTGGTTGTGGAAGGGCGATGGCTCGCCACCTGCAATCTTCTTCGATGACTGACGAAGCGCTCGCCACGAGGAACCAAGAATGCGCCCATAAGCCAACACCGATGGCGAAAACATGGCAAAGGCTGCGATGCTAAACCGACGGTTGTCTGGAACATCTAACAAGCCTAAGGCGATGTATAACATGGCCACGAGCGCCATCCAGAAGCCAAGGAGCACCACGTAACTGTAACTTCGAAGCGTGCTTGAATCCTGTAATGATGCACGATCTTGTCCAATTGGTTTGATGACTTGTGCTCCTAAAGAAGAACCACTTGAAACCAATGCTGGAAGCGCAATGAACATCAAACCAATCGCCAATGAAGGTGCATGGTAGCCATCTGCCAACGCAAAGCGAGCCATCAAAAATTCGAACAGGAGAATCAAGACACCGACAAGCGCAAACAGATAGGTCGTCACACCAAACCGCATCCCCGGTAACCGCAACAACGCCTTCGCATCTTCTGTGCTGTACGTCACTCGGTGAACTTCATACCGTAACTCACCGGTCTCAAAAGCGACTTGGAGGCCTTGCAGTTGCCTTGGAACAACGGTGCGCCAAAAGAACCACGCCGTCGACGCTGCGAGCAACATTGGCACCACTGCTGCGAGTGAAAACCCGTCAACAATCTCTGGTGCGACCATGCAAATCACCTCGCTTACTCTTCAGGTTCAACGACGACAAGTGAGGGTTGAGCCACCTTGGTGTCGATTTCCTCGCGAATGGCTGCGATGAAATCATCAAGACCCATGCCGCTGATTTGGTCACCATTTCGAGCCCGTAGGCTTACGGTTCGACCTTCCGATTCACCATCGCCGACAATGACCATGTAGGCCGGTTGGAGCTTGCGGTGGTTTCTGATTTTCTTTCCGACGGTGTCATCTCCATCATCAACGAGGACACGAATCTCATGCGCCTTCAGTGCTTCAGCAACTTCACTGGCGTAGGCCTTGTGTTTCTCTGAAATGGTGATGATGTGAACTTGAGTGGGTGTGAGCCATGTTGGGAATTTCCCAGCAAAGTGTTCGATCAGGACACCACAAAAGCGTTCCATTGAACCGAAGGGGGCTCGATGAATCATGACTGGGCGGTGAATCTCTCCATCGCTGCCTTTGTATTCCAACCCAAAACGTTCCGGGAGGTTGTAATCGACTTGAACGGTGCCAAGTTGCCATTCCCTACCGATGACGTCCTTGACCACGAAGTCGATTTTAGGACCGTAAAAGGCAGCCTCTCCTTGTTCTTCCGACCAGTTCACACCGAGGGATTGAGCCGCTGCTCTGCATGCTTCCTCGGCCTTGTCCCACCCTTCGGATTCACCGACGTACTTGTCCGAGTCAGCATCTCGCAGGCCAACGCGAACCCGATAGTCTGTCATGCCAAGTTTCTCGAAGATGATTTGCACCAATTCGATGCATCCGAGCACTTCTTGGGCAATCTGATCTTCTGTGACGAACAAGTGAGCGTCGTCTTGAGTGAACCCTCGAACTCGAGTCAGCCCTGAGATTTCTCCAGATTGCTCCCAGCGATAAACGGTACCGAATTCGGCCAAACGGAGTGGCAAGTCACGGTATGAACGCTGTTGAGAGGCGTAAATTTTGACGTGATGTGGGCAATTCATTGGTTTGAGCATATAGCCGTCAATGTCGCCTAATTTCATCAAATTCGACAATTCGCCACATGTGCAGCCTTCGTCAGCGAGTTTCTTCATCAAATCCCGTTCAACCAACGGCGGGTATTGGGAATCTTGGTAGTAAGGGAAGTGGCCAGAAGTTCTGTACAAGTCCAATTTCCCAACGTGCGGCGTGAACACCTGCGAGTAGCCTTGGCGTCGGAGGTGGAACGAGATGAAGTCCTGAAGTTCCTGTCGGATGATGGCGCCTCTTGGTGTCCAAAGAATCAAGCCTTGGCCAACTTCTTCATCGATGTGAAACAACTTCAGGTCCTTTCCGAGTTTTCTGTGATCTCGCTTCTTTGCTTCCTCAAGTCGAGTGAGTGTGGCCCGCAAGGCTTCTTTTGATGGTTCCACAATTCCGTAAATTCGAACCAATTGTTCCCGGTCTTGATCGCCCCTCCAGTAGGCAGAGGAAACGCTGGTGAGTTTGACATGCATCAGACGAGAGGTGTTTGGAACGTGTGGGCCAAGGCACAAATCGTACCACTCATCTTGCTTGTAGATGGTTGAGCCGCCGCCATCCTCAATCTTGTCGTTGATGATTTCAAGCTTGTATGGATTGTCGGCGAAGTGATCTTGTAATTCTGATTCTGAAAGTTCAACGCGCTCCACTGTGAAGTTCTTGCGAGCAAGTTCTTGCATCTTCTTTTGAATTGGTTTGAGATCGGATTCTGTGATTGCTTCCATGGCAAAATCGTAGTAGAAACCGCGGTCAATGGCTGGGCCAATCGTCGGCTTTGCACCAGGGTAGAGAGCGGTGACTGCCTGTGCCAAAAGGTGGGCTGCGCTGTGTCGAAGGATATGGATGCCCTCATCAGAGGTAGAAAGGATGCCTTCGACGGAGCAGTTTTCTTCGAGTGGCGTCGACATGTCGCATTCAGCGCCATCCACACGCGCTGCTAAGCACCCGTGTTTTCGCCCAAGTGCGTCCGTGATGACTTCTGCACAGGTGATGCCTGAGGCGTATTCATTGACCGTTCCGTCTGGCAGGGTGACGTTGATGAGTGGCATAGTAAGTGCTCCTACAACCCCTACGGGGTTGCTTCTCCCTCATCAAACCACCACTCTTTTTCGCAACCAGAAGGCGACCGTGGGTCCTCAGCGCCCAATCCGTTACCAAGGGAATTTCAAATTCCAGTAAATGCAGTCAAAAAGAATGCACTGAATGCCAAGCAAAACCGATCCAACGAGCATGGCGCCTCCGCCCGGAACATCGTCTTGCCAAGCCGAATAGCCAAGCAAACCCATCATAATGTTGCCAATTGAGGCAAGGACCAAAACGCCCACAACGAGGATTGGTGTCCAACTGTAATTGTTTTCAAGGTGGTAAATGGTGGCCTCAAGCCATAGAGCACTTGGAATGACGACCAAGGCAAAGGCCAACAGAAGTCGCCCACCACCGTGACCATCCGATTCACCCCAAGGCCAACGTAATTCGGCAATGACGCTCGCATCGTTTTGGTAGAGAATGATCCACCAATACATCAAGAATCCAAACGCTGCCGAAAACATAAACGGAACGATAAATTTGGCTTGTGACCAAGGAATTCCGCCCCACAGTGCGTCCTTATCGGAAGCATGCGAAAGGCCGTAGAGATACGAAACAAGCACAAGGGTTCCGAAGATGTAGACAAAGATGCGGAGCATTTGTCGAGAGACTTCCATAGACTCCCTAAGAGCGTTTGACTGATAAGCACCTGTATGAAATTACCATTCAACATCGAATTCGTCGCCAATGGAGGTCGAAGCCTGTTCCAGTACAGGCGAGGGTGAGGAGGGCATCACTTCTTCAGCAGCAGGCTCTTCTTTTGCGTGAACCGGAGTCGCGACTACAAATTCCTCTCGTTGCTCAACAGCCTCGTATTTTTTGTTGTACTCGATGGGATGCTGCTCCGTTGGGAGCGGTTGACCGTCTTCGTCAGATGAAGGGGGTGCGACTTCGGAGAGATTGGCCTCACCAATTTTTAGTTCGGAGAACCCTTTTGCTAATGCGTCCTCAAGGGAGGGGGGTTGCTTTGGACGGCGCCTCATGTTGATGTCAGTGGAGACCTCACACATCAATGCTCGCACTTCGTGAGGGCTTATTCTTCGCTTTCTTGAGATTCAGCGCCTTCGTCAAAGGAGATTTCAGGCAAGAAAGAAAGGATGGTTCCAAGAATGCCCGCAACGAGCACGTATTCCCATGCAGCACCGGTGTTAATCGCTGGTTCGAGGGCTTCTGTGCAGAATTCAAGCATGTTGGATGCAGAGGCGTTGTAGGCATCCCAATCGAAGTCACCACCCCACACGTCAACTTGCGTGGTGATCATCTTGAAGAGGCCGACTGCGGCACTGAGGGCCGCTCCCAACCGCATCCAGAGGATTCGCCTGAACGATTGGGAGGACCACCAAATTTTGGCTGAAACGAACGTGACAAGCAGGCACCAATAGACGCCGTTGTAGAAGATATCGAGGGCATAATGCCCGTGCATGGGGCCATCAGTGTTCCAAGGAACGCTCCCAATTCGAATGCAAGAAAACGCTCCGATTAAACCTGGAAATACTGCCAAGTGGTTGATGCCTTGCCACAGTTTGGAGTGCCCTTTTTCGGTGAGGCGTGCCATGTTCATTGAATGCAATTCCATCACGATCCAAAACACCAGAAATCCACTTGCAAAGGTCCCCACTGTGAAAATCGTATCACCCGGCTCGTACAAATCGAAATCCGAAATGTAAGGAAGCCAAGCCCTGCAGCCGTTCATGATCCACGTTGCGTAGCCTAAAATCAACCACGCACTTGTCACCATGACCATTGTAAGGACAGCAAGACGGCGCCTTGGCATGTGGTCCATGGGAACAAGCCAAATGCGGTGTCTTTTGAGGCCATCGACCGTTCGCCTTCCGCACAGGCCTTCTTGAAGGAGAAGCCACAGCGTGGCCCATGCGAATCGGTCTTGTTGTCAATCCAGACGCCGGTCTCGGTGGCCGTCTTGGGTTCAAAGGCAGCGATGGTCGAGCGGCCGAAGCACGGGCAGCTGGTGCGGAAGACCGCGCAGGACCACGAATGGCACAAGCACTTGATTCACTTCAAACTCTTCTCCAAGGTTCACTCAACAGAACCGAAGCACGCGTAACCCTCGTCGGCTGGGATGGACGAATGGGCGGTTCATGGGTGAACAGTGGGGGCACGCATCTCACGTTCGAACCCATTGGCACCACCCCTGAGGCAACAAGCGATGAAGATACGTTGTCGCTTGTGAGAAACCTCGTTGATGCGAAGGTTGAGGCCATCGTCTACGCAGGTGGCGACGGAACAACACGAGATATTGTCAAGGCCTTGGAGGAAATTGGTACCGAGGCTCAAGAAATTCCACTCGTTGGCGTACCCGGCGGCGTGAAGATGCACTCAGGATGCTTTGCGACCACGCCAAAAGCAGCGGCTGAAGTTGTCCTGGCCTTCATTCTCGGCGACCTTCGTTGTGCCATTACAGAAGTGATGGACCTCGATGAAGACGTCTACCAGCAAGGCGTTTGGAAGGTGAGAATGTATGGAGAGGCATGGACACCATCGAGCCCTCGGTTCATGCAAGGTGCGAAGGAACAAGTCGAGCGATCGAGTGAAGTCGACACCATCGAAGGCCTAGCAAATCACGTTCAAACATTGCTCGATGACCAACCTGATTTGATGATTGTGTGGGGCAGCGGTGGCACATTGCGTCGCATTGGCCAACATGTCGAGGTCGAACTCACCCTCTTGGGCATCGACGTCCAAGGGCCCGAAGAAAACGGAGCACGAGCGCTTCATGGAGATCTCAATGAACAACAGCTGATCGAAGTCTTATCCAAGCACGTCAATAGAGACGGTGCGCCACGCCCACGCCTTCTTCTTCTCTCACCGATGGGTGGACAAGGGTTCTTAATCGGAAGAGGAAACCTCCAATTGTCACCAAATGTGCTGCGAATCATCGGAAAAGACAACATTCTCGGTGTTGCAACACCAGCCAAACTCATTGGGTTGAGTGCCGTTCGAATCGACACTGGCGACAGTGCACTGGATGAGGAATTCCAAGTCAAACGATTCATCAAAATTCTACAAGGCTTCAGAACCACTCGATTGATTCGAATCGAAGAAGCCTAGTCTGCATCATGCCAACACGATTAAAAAATTAACAAGGAAGGATTCACGAAACTGTGGCCATCACTTTTGGTTCTCGTTGGGTATTCTGCCTCATTCTATTTCCTTTCACTGACTCTTGAGAGCATTCCAATTGGCGTGGTGTACGCAATTTGGTCGGGCGTAGGAGTTGCAGCCATCACTTTTGTTTCGATCTTTTTCTTCGACCAAAAAACCGACAACGCAGGATTGGTTGGTATTGCCCTCATCGTCGCTGGCGTGATGGTGCTCCGATTGTTTAGCGAGAGCAGCGTCGATGGTTGACTCGTATCATTATTCGCAAAGCTGAGTTTCCAGAAACGCTCGAGCCCGTGCCAGCGCATCCTCACGAGCAACAGGGTCGCCCTTCACATGCGCCCCTCGATTGCGCAAGATTCGTATGACCCAACGACGTTGCCAACGCTGATTCAAGGGCAAGCGTATGCCGAGGAACAATTCACCCGACATGTGGCCCTTCGTATTGATTCGAACCGTTCTTTTCTTCAATCGTACGGCCTTTGGAAGCCACGTGAATTCTTTCTCACTGTCGAAGGAGTGATGTGCATTTGGATACGTGTGAAGGGTGACATTGGGTAACTGAGGCAAAAGGTCCTCGACCAAGTGAAGCGGGGTCCAGTCATCCGATTCTCCATGAAGGATCAGCATCGGTGAATTCGACCATCTTTGGATTTTAGGACGCAGGTGAGCTGCAGGGTAAAACGGAAGGTGAGCATCAAAGGGAGTTCCAAGAATCTCGTTGACTGGTGACCATGCAGCATACAGTGCCACGGTGCCCCCAAGGCTCCATCCTGTGATGCCAATCTTTCCAATTCTCGAATCCTGTTCCAACACGGAACGGGTTCGAAACGCATCAACCAACATCATCGCATGGGTGACGGTGAGTTGATCGTCAACAGTCGAATCAACCGCTCTAGCAGCGAAGGAATTCACTTTGCACACCGCAAGCCCAGCGTCGAGCCAACCCTTGATGTGATCCTGGTGATGTTCACCCCAGCCCATGCTTCCGTGGAGTGCCATAACGCAACCAAAAGGCCCTTCACCCTCTGGGAGAAAGAGTTCAGACTCAACAGTGGTTTCCGATGTGTGCTCGAAGCCTGTCAAAATGTGGTGAATCTCAAACGGAGACCGTGATTGTACCCGCAGCACCTCAACCATGTGCTTCCCAGGGTGTGCCTCCCTTCAAAGGTGGTTCTCAAGGAGGGACGGAACTTATGGCGCACATGCCAACCGGCACAACATGTTGACCCAAGGTGTCGGATTTTTTGCCGCATTCCTTCTCGCGGCCAACGCCCTCTTCCAACTCGCTCTCACCGCAGGCGTTCGTTGGGGTGACGCAGCGTTCGGAGGCAAGGTCGCTCAGGAGGATGGCTCTCTTCCAACTCGCTATCGCGTGATGAGTCTTGTCTCTGCGGTGGTCATGGGGTTGCTGATCGTAGCCGTCCTATCTGCGAGCGGCGGTGTAAATGACGGTCCAATAGGTGCAGGGTTCGCAACGTGGGTTTGCAAAGGCGCTTCAGTGCTCTTTGCCCTCAACACTGCCGCAAACCTAGCATCAACCAACAAGATTGAGCGTTGGGTGATGGGGTCAGCGACCGCTTTCCTCACAGTTTCATTCGGTTTGATTGGGTGGGTTTTCTAGGTGTTTGGCGCCGCAATTCATGCAGTGTTTGCCTTGTGAGGGCGTCAATTCCCCACATGTCTTGCATGTCATGTAAGCGTGAAGTTCGAGCACGGCCTTTTGTTTGATCATCACCCAAGCGACCCAAGCATAGGCCAGGGTCAGCAGCACAAACAGGCCAACAACGGCACCGGAGCCAAGGGAGAGAAACTGAACACCCAAGGCAAAAGCGAGGAACACACTGGCGGTAAATGCATAGACGGGCCATTCCAAACGCATGGTTAGTCCTCCGGCTGCATGTATTTGATTTGTATTCAGAAAGGCGTCATGTGGCTGTACACATCGGTA
>ERZ1049444.493-NODE-493-length-37174-cov-5.186266_pt1 | contig 37174 bp, 32 predicted proteins | sample MGYA00383101_ERZ1049444 | MGnify/ENA primary metagenome ERZ1049444 (study PRJEB29581, sample SAMEA5548371) | metagenome | biome: marine; feature: coastal; material: water | depth 50 m | study: Short-term variability in the microbial, nano- and picoplankton... | reverse complement strand
GGAAGAACGTCTTTGAACTGTGCGGAAAGGTTTCCTTAAAATTTAGAGCCCGAAAGGGTACAAGTTCAAATGAGAAAACATCGCCCCAAAGCCATGCAAGTTGTTGTTTTAGCAGGAGGTTTCGGAACTCGGCTAAGGCCATGGACATACGGCATTCCCAAACCAATCCTTCCAATGTTGGACAAAACGTTGCTCGAGCACGTTGTCGAAGTTATGCCAAGTGACAAAGTAGACGAAGTAATTGTAGCCGGTGGCTACAAAGTCGAGATGATTGAACAATATTTCAAAGAAAACGAAGTTCCTTTTGATGTGCGAATTGTGACAGAAAGTGAACCCTTGGGGACAGGAGGGGCGCTTGGAAACTGTCGAGATGTAATCTCAGGTACATTCGCATGCCTCAATGGAGACATCATTTCCTCGCTCAATATGCAAAGTGGAATTGACTTGCAGCAGAAGAATGGTGGCATCGGGACACTTGCTCTATGGGAAGTAGAAGATCCAACTCGGTTTGGAATCGTGGGAATTGATGATAACAATCGAATCACTCAATTCAAAGAAAAACCAAAACCAGAGGAAGTGTTTTCAAACCTAATTAATGCGGGCTCTTATCTCTTTAAAGACGATATTTTTTCATATATTCCAGAAGGTAAGTGTTCTCTTGAACGAGAGGTCTTCCCGGTATTGGCCGGAGAGAATGAATTGAATGGCTATGCCTTTGAAGGATATTTCATTGATGCAGGAACACCTGAAAGCTGGTCTTCTGGAGTTCAAGCATGCATCGCAAACCAGCGATGGAAATCCGGTTCGAGAAAAGGAACCAATTGGCATGCTGATTCATCTGTCCAAATCGGGAAGACATGCAGTGTTGAGCATACAATGCTTGCTAAGAAAACACAAATCGAGGATTCAATTTTGTCGAGATGTAGTCTGCTCGACGGCGTTCAAGTTCAAGAAAAGTCAATTCTAAACAATACAATGGTTGGAAGAAATTCTACTATTGGAAAGAATTGTCGCTTGAATAATGTGGTTGTTGACCACGATTCAGTGATACCTGACGGTACTGTTCTTGATGACGTACAATGGCCACTTCAGTAAGCCATCTGTGGAAGGACTCAAGAAGAACTGCATACACGCATTGCTATGCAGCCACTGATTGTTGTCAATTTCAAAACATACGCATCCGCGTTGGGATTGAATGCCGTTAATCTAGCAAAAGCCATGGAGAAGGCTTCCCGAGACCATGTTCGTATGATTGCAGTTGTTTCTGCCTTTGATCTTAGTTCAGTAGCAAAAGCAGCACCTTCACTTGAGGTTTGGACCCAGCATTTGGACCCAGTTGGATTTGGTTCCAATACCGGTTGGCTACAACCAGATAACGCTATAGAACATGGTGCAAAGGGGACTATAATCAATCACGCTGAACATAAATCGGAACATTCTCGTATTGAAAAACTCATTCAAACACTTCCTGATAACTTTCCGATATGTGCATGTGCCATTGATGTAAATGAAGCGCAGTCTCTGGCCAAGATGAACCCGACATTCATTGCAGTAGAGCCTCCAGAACTTATCGGAGGTGACATCTCCGTAACATCAGCGGATCCAGCAATCGTTCAAGATACTGTGAAGGCTGTTCAAGACATCAATTCGAATGTCCGTGTCTTGTGTGGAGCGGGTGTAAAGGACGGCAATGATGTCCGAACAGCAGTCGAATTAGGAGCCCACGGAGTCTTACTTGCATCAGGGGTTACAAAGGCAGCAGATGTTGACATGGTTCTGAAAGACCTTGTCAATGGACTAAAGTGAATTCAGAAGGTTATCCTATGGCCCGAAAATCGAAAAAGTCTAAGCGAGTTCGAATCGCTCACGAATTATCAAAACGTCGTAGAAAGGTCATTGAAAAAGCTCTTGCAGAGCATAAATCCGAAGATAGAACCGAATGGGATCGAAATGCTGAATGGGCTGATTACAAATTTTATCGCAAAACGATAAAGCGAGGCACGATTCGTACAATCGACCTTCCACTCTTGGAAGTGAGCCTAGGTGACCCATGGGCTACGTCAGTGACCATTATCCATGGTGGTAGACCCGGTCCAACAATCACAATTCTTGGCGGAATGCACGGTGACGAATTGACAGGGCCATCTGCATGTACTCATTTACTTGGGAATTCATTCACTGAAAAAGACAAACCGTTGAATCCTGAAACGCTTGCAGGAACGATTCGGATTGTTCCAGTAGTCAACATGCCAGGATATCGTTCCAAATCACGATACTTCCCCGATGGGAGAGATTTGAATCGAAACTTCCCTGGTAATCCGAAAGGATCCTCGACTCGGAGAGTCGCTCATCAAATATGGAAATACCTGATTGAAGATTCAGATGCAATTATTGACCTACATAGTGCAGGTAAAGGTCGTTCGAACATGCCTCAGATTAGAGTTGACCTCGCTCATGCAGGCTCAAATATCCTTGCGAAAGCGTTTGGAATTGAGATAATTTTGGATTCAAAACCGCCAAGCGGTTCTCTTCGAAGTAATGCAAATGACCTCGACATTCCTTCCATAACATACGAAGGAGGTGGAGCGAATTGGCTCGATCAAGCATCAGTGAAGGTGGCTGTCCACGGCGTGGTGAATATCCTTCGTAGTTTGAAGATGATTCCAGAAAAGCCTCACAGGCCCCGCTTTAGAATGCTGGCAAGTGGCTCCACATGGCTACGTGCCGGAGAAGGCGGATTACTCGATTTGTTTGTTGATTGTGGATCAATCATGAAGGAAGGAGATGTTGTTGCTCGTATCTCAGACCCTGCAACACCAGGCCTATCTGTTGACATATTAGCCCCAGAAGACGGACTGATGATATGTATCGCTACAAATCCATTCGTTGCTGCTGGAATGCCTGTAGGACATTTCCTACCCGTCTCAAAACACATGTCACTCCTAGAAGAGCAGGTTGACAGCCATGGCAGATTTATCACTCAAGGATCTCTTGACGAACCTGTTTGGAGAGAAGAAGAGGAAATCGAAGTCGAAGTTGTTGGAGAATGGGACGGGGGTAGTGTTGATAGCGGATGGCTTGAAACTACACTCGAAGAAGTCAACAGAGAAGATAACGTTGAAGAAGAATCTTAATTCTTTGATTGAAAGTCGTTGATAGCTTCAATAATTTCCTCATCATCCATGAGTCTTCGTTGTGACTTTGCAACCTCAAACAGATGAGAAACAAGTTCATCGCTTGCTTCATAATTTCGTTGTTGCAACCACCAGATGATGTTTGAACGACCAGCCATGTGTCCAATACGGATGACTTGTTCCAATCCGAATTCACCTGCAGGAACACCGGAATATACACGGTCTGCGAGCCAGTGATCTCCTTTCTTCATTGCTTTAATGACAGCTGAAGCGTGGACTCCTGTTCCTGTTTCAAAAGCATCTTGTCCAAAAACTGGATAATTTCGAGGTAAAGGAACCTCAGTATATTCGTGAGCTTTTTGCATGTATTCACCAAGAATTGTCAAATCGTTATCAATCGCTCCCATGAGTTTCAAATTCACAAGTGTTTGATCGAGAGGAGCGTTTCCTGCTCGCTCTCCAAGTCCAAGTGCAGTCCCATGCACAACGTCTGCTCCTGCTTCAACTGCTGCAATGTTATTGGCAACGCCAAGTCCTCGGTCTTGATGCCCATGCCAATTGACTTCGATTTCACTTCGCTTGTATCCACCATCTTTGATGACTTCTTCATCAATGAAGTTGAGGAGTTTCTTGACACCATTTGGAGTCACGTGTCCACATGTATCACACACGCAAATTCTTCGAACACCAAGTTCCATTGCTCTTTGATAGATGAGTTTGATATCTTCTGGTTTTGATCGAGTCGTATCTTCTGTAACGAACATCACCGCAACGTCGTTTTTAACAGCAAATGACACTGCCTTTTCCATTGTTGAGAGTAACTTTTCCATTGTCCATCCTTCAGCATATTGTCGTATTGGACTTGTCCCGAGGAAAGCAGAAGCTTGGACTGGAATGCCATGCTTGTGTTGTAGTTCCACAAGAGGTTCAATATCGTTCATGAGTGTTCGAACTGCAGCACCTGGACGAATGGAGTAGTCATTTTCAGTGATGTGTGTGAGCATTGAGTCGATGTGCTCAACGTGAAATGGCCCTGCCCCTGGCAACCCGAGGTCAACTTTCTGAATACCAAGTTTCTCCATGTAGGTAAGCAGTTCAATCTTCTGCTCAATCGTAGGATTGCGAGCTGATGGACTTTGCAATCCATCACGCAGAGTCTCATCATCAAACCAAACTCCATGTGGATGGTTGTTTGGATTTCGGTTAAACTCATACTCAATGGTATTCCAATCATAGATCAAAGAACGCTCATCCATATATCTCACCGTACCGGTTGAAACTATCCGGTACAAACAGCCGAGACATAAATCATGTTTGAAGGCGTCGATTGAACAATATCACTCTTCTTCAAGAGTTAAATCCGAGTTTGAGGCTTGTGCCGCTTCAAATTCTTCACGACTGACAACACCATCGCCATCAGTATCCATTGCTTCAAATTCATCTTCTTCTTCGACCAAATCTGCTGGCAAATGTGCAGAGAAGATGATTTCATCCGTGAATCCTGCTTTGTTCTTGTTTCTAAGTTCCATAACACGAGTTCCTTTCGTAGCCTTTCCGGAGGTTTCCTTGGTTTGACTGGCCTTTACTCGAATCATCATACCTTTCCCAGTAAGGAGGAAGAGTTGATCACGTTCATCAGGCATAGTATGGACTCTGACAATCTCATCGCCATTTTCATCATCGAGCTTCATGGTTTGTACCCCACCTGCTCCACGGCTTGTTTTACGGTAACCGTCACGATATTGCTTGGTTTTACCTGTCTGGTCATCGACCACAGGTACTTCATTCTCATCGAGAAGATCATGCATTTCACCATCTCCAAGTCGGCTTCTTTTCGCCATACCGTACTTTGAAAGTGTAAGGACATAGGTTTCTTCATTCGAACTAGCAATCATTCCAACAACAGAGTCGCCATCCTTGAGCTTCATTCCATTAACACCCATGCTTACGCGACCTTGAACCTTAACAGTCCATGCTTTTCGCTCGATACCTGTTTCCGGGTCAGTCTTTAGTTTGATTTCACCTGGTTTGAATCGGCACGCACGTCCTTTCTTGGACACGAGAACTACATGGTCTTCATCCGTAATTGCACGAACAGAGACCAGTGTATCAGATTCCGTCTTGAAATTCAAAGCATACTTTCCATTCCGATTAATTCGAGTATAATCAGCAAGTTTTGAACGCTTGACAACACCCTTGTGTGTTGCAAATATCAAGTAGTGACCTTCTGGATTTTCCTGAAGTTCTTTGGATATTGGCAGAATTGTGACAACTCGTTCATCATCACGAATTCGTTCAATGATGTTCCTGATGTGACTGCCTCGACTCAAGCGGCTTCCCATTGGAGTCTCCCAAGCTTTCAGTCCGTACACTCTTCCTTGGTCTGTGAAAATCAACAACCGATCTTTACTGAAACAGGTAAGAATGGACTTCGGGAAATCCTCGTCTTTTGTAGTCACGCCTTTCAGACCTTTTCCACCACGGTTCTGCACTCTGAAAGATTCAACTGGCAAATGGCGGATGTAATTATCCTCCGATAATGAAATCACGATCGCTCTTTCTTCGATCAAATCTTCTCTGTCCATAGACAACGGCATCTTGTCAATTTCCGAACGACGTTCATCTCCGTGCTTTTCAACCATCTCATTCAATTCTTGAATGAGAATTTCGAGACGGCGAGCCTTGGAAGAAATTATGTCTTGAAGATCTGCAATCTTAAGTTTCAACTCATTGTATTCATTGGTTACCTTCTCAACATCGAGCCTGCTCAATTGGTACAATCGACGTTCTGCAATTGCTTTCGCTTGTGGTTCCGTGAAATCGAATACTGCGATGCCTGGCATTGTCTCAGTACCCTTCAGAACTGCTTCGAATTGTTCACGGCTCAAGCTTGCTTTACCAACTGCAATGACATCATCAATTCGGTCTTGGGCCTTCACAAGACCCTCAAGGATATGCGCTCGTGCTTCTGCTTTTTCAAGTTCAAATTGTGCTCTTCGCTCAATCACAGATTCTCTGTGCTCAACGTAGGTATGCAACATAACTGGGAGAGTAAGGAGAACTGGTCTACCGTCTAGGATACCCATCATGTTTGCAGAATACGATTCTTGCAAACGGCTTGACTTGAAGAGTTGATTGAGAACAGCATGCGGATCTGCGTTATTCTTGACCTCGATGACAACTCGGATTCCTTCCTTTGATGATTCATCTCGGATGTCGCGGATCCCAACAATACTTCCTTTTGTAACCAATTCTGCGATATGAACAAGCATATCGGCTTTTTTGACCTGATAAGGAATTTCATGAATGACAATTTTCTTTCCATTTGAATCGTCATAGACATCACACTTAGAGCGGACATGGAATTTGCCCTTTCCAGTGGAGTACATGTCCAGAATACCATCGATACCGTGAATGGTTGCGCCGGTGGGGAAATCAGGTCCCTTTACGTGCTCCATGTATTCATCTATAGAGATATTCGGCATACCTGAGTTCTCAAGTCCCTCTTCAAGAATATGATCGACATGCAACCGAATAGCACCTGCAACTTCTGTGAGATTATGAGGTGGGATGCGCGTTGCCATACCAACTGCAATACCGTCGCTGCCATTGAGAAGCAGGTTTGGTAAACGAGCTGGAAGAACCGATGGCTCCATCTCGGAATCATCGAAGTTTGGCTGGAAGTCAACCGTTTTTTTCTCGATGTCTTCAAGCATGTGTTTTGAAATCTTATCAAGACGGCTCTCTGTATATCGCATTGCAGCAGGGGGGTCTCCGTCAATGGATCCGAAATTACCTTGCCCATCGACAAGAGGATATCTCAGAGAAAACTCTTGGGCCATACGGACCATTGTGTCATAGATAGACTGGTCTCCGTGCGGGTGATATTTACCCATAACTTCCCCAACTGAACGTGCAGATTTACTGAATTTCTTTTCAGAAGTATGACCGCCTTCGTGCATACCGTACAATACTCTGCGATGTACTGGCTTCAATCCGTCACGAGCATCTGGGAGTGCTCGACCGATGATAACAGACATTGCATAATTAATGTATGAGGTTTTCATTTCTTCGTTCAAAGACCGATTCAAAACGGTACCTGTTTCGACTGAATCGCCGCTTTCTTCTTCTATATTCTCATCTTCAGATGTCAAGGTTGGTCACCTCCTTTGCATGGCGCTCAATAAACGCCCTTCGATCAGGAACATCTTCGCCCATCAGGATTTCAAACATCCGATCGGACTCTTCAGCATTCTTGACAGTGACTTTGAGCATTGTTCGAGTATCTGGGTTCATCGTAGTCTCCCATAACTGTTCAGGATTCATTTCACCAAGACCTTTGTATCGTTGAATACCAATCTTAGCATTTGGATTATCTCCTCTCAATTCCTTGAGGATGACATCTCTTTCTTCATCTGTGAAAGCATATTTGCTAACTCTGCCCTTTGAAAGTTGGAACAATGGAGGCTGCGCGATGTAAACATGCCCCTTTGTAATCGCTGGCCTCATAAATCGCCAAAGGAAAGTAAGCATCAGTGTACGAATGTGTGCACCATCAATATCTGCGTCAGTCATGATGATGATTTTGCTGTATCGGAGTTTTTCGGTGTTAAACCCACCTTCATCTTCAGGATTGTTTCCAACGCCTGCTCCAAGTGCCCGAATCATTGTCTGAATTTCTTGATTTTGAAATACCCTAGCCGCATTGTGCTTTTGGCGTTCGACGTTGAGGATTTTACCACGTAGTGGAAGAATCGCTTGTATGCGCCGATCACGGCCTGTCTTCGCCGAACCACCTGCGGAATCTCCTTCAACCAGGTAGACTTCGCATTCACTTGGATCTCGTGACTGACAATCTGCGAGTTTTCCGGGCAGGCCGCCGCCTTCAAGGACGCCCTTTCGGCGAGTAAGGTCACGTGCTTTTCGAGCAGCTTCTCTTGCTTTGGATGCGAGTAGTGCCTTCTCAACAATTTGTTTTGCTACGGACGGGTTTTCTTCAAAGAATTCACCGAGTTTGTCGTAGACAATCGTTTGAACAATACCAGTTACTTCGCTGCTAACCAATTTATCTTTGGTTTGGGAAGAGAAGGATGGATCAGGATGCTTGACGCTGACAACTGCTGCAAGGCCTTCACGAACGTCGTCTCCAGAAAGGCCATCGCCTTTGAGTAGACTCTTTTTCTTCGCATAGGTATTCACTGAACTGGTCAATGCAGTACGCAAACCTGACATGTGCGTTCCGCCGTCCTTGTTACGAATGATATTGGTGTAACAACGAATTGATTCACTAAAGGCATCAGACCACTGGAGAGCAAGTTCGACCTCTACGGTCCCTTTTTCGATTTCTTTTTCTCCTTTGATTGTGATTACTTCGGCGTGGAGGGCTTCTCTTCGTTCGTTTAATTGACCGACGTATTCTGCCAATCCTCCTTCGTACAGATGTTCAACGACGTGAGGGTCTTGGCCTCGTTCATCAGTGATTGAAATCTTTAAACCTGCATTTAGGAATGCGGTTTCGCTAACTCGGGTGTTGACTTCCTCAATGTCAAATTCGACGACTTCAGTGAAAATTGTCATATCTGGTTTGAATGCAATCATCGTGCCTGTGTCCTCGCAGGCCCCTATTTCCTTGAGGGGTGCAACCGGCACACCTGCTTCGTATCGTTGAAAATAAATGACTCCGGCTCTATGAATAGTCATCTCCATCCATTCAGAGACTGCATTTACTGCCGAAACACCAACGCCGTGAAGACCTCCTGAAACTTTGTATGAATTATTATCGAATTTTCCACCGGCGTGCAATTTTGTCATGATGACTTCTGCTGCAGAAATGCCGTACTCTTCGTGGATACCAACTGGGATTCCTCGACCATAATCGCGAACGGAAAGCGAGTTATCGGCATTGAGCGTTATATCGATTGATTTCGTATGGCCCGCCAGATGTTCGTCGACGGAGTTGTCAACGACTTCCCAAATGCAGTGGTGGAGGGCCGACCCATCGTGGGGATCTCCGAGATACATACCTGGCCTTTTACGAACCGCTTCCAATCCTTCGAGTACTTGGATGCTGTCTGCATCATAACTTTCTGACATAATAATCATCTCTTTTTGTCGCCTAGAATTACGGTTCTGTCCGGCGTTTAAGCCCGCGGCAGATTTACCATTCTTCTAACTGTTAAACATGGCCGACGAAGGTATGTAAACATACCCCCCTAGAAGCCTCCTCTGTGAGGTTTTAACTAGGCAAAAATAACACCTCATGTTCCACAATTGTTCTGAGTTTAGAGAACGCCTACAGCCGTGAGCGTTAAGAACAGGTCCCCAGTCGAGTGCAATATGCCTGAACCTACAATTTGCGTTGCGCTTGACTCCACGACTGTTAAAGCAATGGTCGACGAAGCCGCTCGAGCCTCTACTGCTGGCGCAGACATGGTCGAAATTCGTTTCGACAGACTCTACCTTTCCAAGCCAGCCCCTGTGGTCGTTGAACAAGAAGATGGCGAGACCAAATCGGTAATGGCGCCAGAATCAGAATGGCCCATTAACGATGCCTCAACAATTGATGCTGAAGCATCAATTCAGAAGCTCAAGGAGTCGATTGGAATACCTGTTATCTTCACAAACCGCCCTCCTCGAGAAGGCGGATACTTCCCCGGTACTGAGGAAGAGCGTTTTGAAGTTCTCAAGCAAGCAATTGCATCAAAGGTCAGTTGGATCGACCTCGAAACCTCCATTGACGAATCCGAATTCAATGCATTGAATGAAAGTGCAAAGAAAGCAGGATGCAAGGTTATCCATTCATGCCACGACATCAACGGAACCCCTAACTCGGAAGACATCGCAGCCTACGTTCGTGAAAAGAGCGAAGGTGCAGACATGGTCAAGTTCTGCTCAACTGCACACTCCCATCTTGATGCATTGCAAATCGTCGATGCTGCTATCGACCTAAAGGGAGAAGGGCACGAATACAGCCTCATGGCAGTCAACAGTGGCGGCGATTGGGCCCGTATCCACGCACCTGTCTTGGGCGTCTCCATGGTCTATGCCACACTCTCTATCGAACATCGCATCAGCGACAAAGGACTCATCAATGTACGAGACCTTCGAGATGCATGGACGCTTCTCGAATACTGATCAACTCAGACATTCTGTTGCAAAGAGGGCATCAATTGTTGCTCTTCTGCCACATTGGGTTCAAGTCCGGCATTCATGTATCGCTTGTTTACAAGAATAGGCGCCAGTATTATGGCCATAAAGAAGACCAAGAAAGCCAAGGACACTGTCCAGTTCGGCAAAATAATTGAACGCTCTACTGTCGAGATCGATATGTCGGCTACGACGACTTTGTCTTGAACGGGAGCATCTCCCCTTCGAGAATTATCCCAGGTGTCGATGACGATGAAGAACTCCTCATAGACCGTCCCTGAGAAGAGAGAACTGTACACTTCAGGGCCATCTAATGCGACACTCATCACGACAGAGTCCGTAGATTCGTAGGCATGGACATCACGATATGATTTCCATCCAGTCCATTCAAAGGCAGCCCATTCTGGAGAAGATTCTGAAACAAATTCTTCCGAACTTGCGCTCTCTTGTCTGAACCAACGATCCGCCTCCGAACTGTGCATCATCTGATACGAACTTGTATAGGATTCGTAGTGATTCGTAGTCATGAGGTAAACGTCTGCTTCGGCAGGAACGAGTTGGTCGCCAACCAACCCCTGAATTTCAACACAAATTGTGGTTCTGTGAGTGCTTGAGAGATTTACTCTGACCGCCCCTATACTGTCGTTACCAACCTTAATTGTCGTTGCAATATTTGATTCAAATTTATCGAGAGCTATTTCAGAATGGTAATTCATGTACATATACGGCTCCTCAGGTGCATCTGAGGCATCGCCATCGGTTTGCGGTGAGTCTTGAGCAGCAGAGCGCCCTTTACCACCACGGCCGCCTTCCTCGTCATCGCCACCAAAATCATCAAACCAGTCCCATGAATTGTAATATGGAACTTCAGCATGCCGAGAGATTGTTTCATTCCAAACAATTGGAGAGACTTTTCCTTCACAATCATCGATTGCCGCTGAAGCGGAACCAATTGGTTCGACACCATACACATCACTAAGGAAAGGTGCGAAGAACACTGCGAACAAGAATGCTGCTTTTCGCTGATGCATTGTCATTCCCCTGTTTACTCGTTGTAGTGTAGGTTCATGAGGTATTCGATTATTCACGTCTACGCAATGGTCGAATATATCCACTCTCATCGCTCTTTCGTTCTTGCTTCGATAATATCTTCGGAGCAGGCGGAGGAGTGTGATGATCCATACCGAGCAATCCACCATCATCTGCATGTTCAACTTCATACGTTTCCGCACTTTGTTTCGCTTCTTCTTCAAGTTCGTTTGGCTGTCGCATGACCAGCCAACCAAGAATGAGTGCAGCGATAATCAGGGCAATGAATCCCAGGGCATCGCCGCCTGCTTCAGTCATCCAAGATTTCCACTCATCCCAACTGAAGTCAGATAATGAGGGATCAGCATCTTGTTCAGGAAGGACAGTGAAGTCCTGTTCTGCTTCAGCGCATATCCCCATTCCATCACAGACGCGTACTTTGATTGTGACATCCCCTGGAGTATCCCATATCATTGTCGTAAGTGTAGCCAACGTGTTGGTTGAGAGATACCAATCATTTTCAGGATTACCGTCTTCGTTCTTGTCAAAGGAAAGGTCTTCTTCCCATTCGATAATCAAATCATTACTGATGGTTTCATCACGATCAGAGTTGGAACCATCGAGAACATCTAAGTCTCTATAGAAGACAAGGTCAGCAAGAGATTCAGAATCGGTTACATTAACGACAACTGCCGTTGAATAATCCTCATAAATTTCATCAGGAACATCAATTCCACCGATAACAGGAGCTGAATCGACGTGGACTTGGAACTCAGCACGAGTCACATCCCCTGTTCCAAACGCATCTCTTACGGTTAATTTCACGGTGTAAAGCCCGGCAATCTCATAGGAATGCCATGGCATCGGATCGTGAACGATAGGAGTCGCATCACCAAAGTCCCAAGTGTATTCCAACAGACCGTTCCAATCAGGTGATTCTTGTTCAAGAGGCACATACTTGCCTTCGAACTTCTGATCTCCATCTCTGGTCCCACTCGAATCAAAGTAGAGTAAAGCACCGGGGATAGCGATATTGATTCCGTTCTCATCGAATGTTCTTGACCATTGGTCAGGGAGGCCATTTTCAGGGAACACATCTGAATCCATCAAAATGCTTCCATTAACCCAAGCATCGAGAATCTGTAGTTCAATAATTGGAAGAGGGTTTGCCACGAGTACAATAATGACTCTAGGAGCACTTGCTTCTCCATTTTCATCGGTTACCACGAGCGTTACAATACGCTCACCAGGCTCTGTGAAAGAATATGCAGGGAGTGTTTTGTTGCTGAATGTGCCATCTGGGAAAGACCAATTAAACGACAAATCGTTGTAAGTACCAGTTGTGCCATCCACATCGAAACTTGTCCGTCCGTCAAATGTGTAAGGGACGTTGACCTTTGCATTTTCAGTAAGGAACTCAATTTGAGGAGATCCCGTTGCCCCTGATTCTTTGACAATGTACTTTGCTACAGGCAATTGATTCACAACATTTACCTGCAATTCCGCAGAAGAAACGCCTCCATCTTCGTCGGTAATTGTTACAGTGATGTTTTTGATTCCTGGTAAATTCCAAGCCGGAGCAGGGTAAATTGAGGCTGCATTTGTCGTCGAGAAATCATCTGAACGGTCTACTTCGACACCGTCGAGATTGACTCCACCTTCGAAATTCCATTCAAGTGTGTAATTCTCGCCATCGTCGTCGGTAAAGACATCAGGCATTGGCAAAGGCGTGTAGGTGTAAGTGGTCAACACATCCGAGAATATTTGATATGGCAATCGGTTGTTAACGACGATTTGAATGGTTTTTTGACCAACATTAACTCCATCGGAGACTGTTAAAGTAAGAATAAATGTTTCATTTTGCCCAACTACATCGCCCCATTCGTGGTTCGAAGTGTAAAGTCCTTGCCCGCTATCAACAGAGGTTCCATCGCCCCAATCCCAATCGAATTGGAGGAATTCTAGAGGCACGTTATCGCTTGTTTGGTATGCAGAGAATACAATTCTTTGATTCGTTAAAATTTCTAGTGTGGTATCGATAACGTTGTTGTTCACAGTAATGATCGGAACGGGCTCGCTGTTGTCAGTTATGTTCACAGGATTCACGTCAATTTCTGACCAAGTGCCGCCAATATCCATGACTTGTAGAGTCGTATTGTACTCGCCCACTTGAGAGAAGTATCGGAGAGGAGACCGCAATCCAGAGGTGATGTTGTCTCCAAAGTCCCATGCATAAGCGACTGGTGCGTCAAAGTATGGCAAGGTATTGTTGTCAAGCGATAGCCCCCATGCATCAAATCCGTCACCAGTAAACTGAATTTTCTCATATGTTTGACTGGTGTTTGTGGATATTGAACCGTTCGCTACTGGAGCCATGTTTCCAAGTGCTTGTGGCGATGTCGTTTCAGTGTCGAGAACTGCTCCCAACATGTCTCTCATTGTGAATTCAAACGTGTAAAGGTCAGCCTTACGAGCAGTGAAGTACGAATCCTCAGGAACATAGACCCCTCCACCTGCTTGTACTCGAGTAGAGGTTGAATCGACGATCGTACCGTTGCTATCACGTACTCTAATTTCGACATCAAGGTCTTCAAAGAAAGCATTAGACAAAATGGAGTAATTTGCTTGGACTGTATCGGCAGTGCCATCCCCGTCACGATCACTCAGAGAGGTACCATTGAGAATCATTGTAGCTGGTGATGTAATTCGAGCAGCCTCAATATCGATGGTCCCTTGAGGATACGAAGGCCCACAAGAAGTATAATCACAATCTCCGATGGTACTTGCATACCAAACAATAGCGTGTACTTCGTCGGTGAGATTGCCAAACCCTTGAATTAACCCCGTAGCGACGTTATTGGTAAAATCGAGGTCTTGGACAGACCAGAGCCCATCTGCTGTTGATTTGTATACCAAAACGCCATCAAAGTTCGATACGTCTGATGTTACTCTGAGAGTCAGAGGAGCAGGCGAAGATGAACCAGGAGTGAATTTGAACGAACGTATTCCCCAGCCTTCCATCGTGTGACCCGTGGAACTCCAAGGAGTAGCCCAGTTCGAGTTTGTATCAGCAGATTGAATCCTGCAGAAAGTACTACCTCCACACGTAGGATTGAGAACTAAGTTAGAGTATCCATAGATACCTTGATCGGAGTCAATAGTGGCTGCAATTGAAAAGTTAGCAAATATTTCACCCATGGTCCTACCGATTTTCCCCGTCTGGCCAGAAACCGGTGAGAGGGCTAAATTTTGAACCCCCAAGCCACCTGTAGCTGAATCTTGGACCAGTTGACGTATTGCTGGACCGCCTCCAAGATGGTCGGCTAAGTACATCGTAAACATGAATCCTGCGCCGTAATCAGCGTTCCTTTGGTTCCACCAACGCACACTCAGATCTGATGCTTGAGTCCATCCATTAAGGTGGCCTGCGAGTGTACTATCTGCTCCAAAGCAGAGATAAATGGCTACATCAGCGTTTCCTTCATCAATCCACAAATTTTCGTATGGATCTTGGGCGTTGTGAAGAAGATGTTGAAGTTCGTGTGCGATAATGGACTTCCCCCAATTGAGAGTAATATCGGCGAAATCAACGTAGACAACATCTCGAGTTGGAGCTGTTCCTGGAGAGAAGTACCCCCCTATGTTGTATGCGCCATCGATGTCGTAAACGACAATTTCCACTTGACAATTGTTGTCGTTGTCTGGAGGGGCAAGTCCTCTCCCATCTCCATAATCTTTGCCGAAATATGTGGTCATGGTTGGATAAATGGTTTGATCCCATGTCGATGCCAGATTTTGCAAAACAGTAGAAGATAGGGTCCTTCCTGATTGTACCAAAAAGGCAACGCTGCTTGTTGTCTTAGCGACGTAAACGTTGGTTGAACCTCCCGAAATAGGGACTGTGAGGGTATCTCCTACAACGTGCTGAGTACAGGTTGCTCGAGCCATTGAAGGGCGGTATTCGATATCATCGACACCTGGGCGTCCTTCTTCAATCCAAGCTTGCTTGATGAATGACGTGGCGGACACAACTGGAATATCCTCTTCGATCAGGAGATATTCCGAACCTTGAGTCGTATCGAACAATGACAGGTCACCATACACCACGCCCAAATCGGTTTCAACTTCAGAGGGCGATTCATCTTGTTCATTTGCTGCAACTTGGCCCGCAACAGAGGCAAGCATGAGCGCAACGAGAAGGATTGCTTTAGTAGAGCGTCGTTCAGACATTGGGAATCTCCATGATTTGTGATGCAGCATCACAATTAGATGTATGAAAATGAGGTATTTAATACCCCGCATTCGTGGCATCATCATAATGCCAGTAAAATCAGTTGCAATTTCGCTCGTTTTCCTCCTCTCTCTTTCAATGTTGAGCCCTGTCAATGCTGACGAAACTGATGAGGCATCAATCTCCGTGGAAACACTTGATTGCGAGGGTATCGAGACCCTCGAATTTGATGGACTAATGGCAAATCAATCTGTGTCCTTTCAAGTCGGACTTGGGCCGAGAATACCAGGAAGCAATGCCTCTAGCGCACTTCTGAATTCATTCATGGAAAACAATACAGCATGGAATTGGACTCTCGACAAACACCCATATGCCGATACAAATCTCACCAATCTACACGGCGTTTACACACCACCAACTGACAAAACAGATTTACCAGTCGTCGTCCTTGCCGCCCATTATGATTCAAGAGATCGAGCAGAGCGAGATCCTGATGAAAATAGGACTATGGAACCGATACCTGGTGCAAATGATGGAGCTAGCGGCGTTGCAGTTCTTTCCGAACTGGCGAGAATTGTACCAACACTCGGACTTGAACATGAGGTCTGGATTTTACTGACCGATGCTGAGGATCAAGGAGTCGTACCACAAATGCTCGGTGCAAAAGCATGGGCACAAGACCGTACACAAGAAGAAATTGACTCGATTCATGCATTCCTGTTAGTCGACATGATCGGTGATGCTGACCTCCAAATCAACCGCGTATACCCCCCAAATGTTGGACTTTCCCAAACGGATCGGCTCTGGGATGCAGTCGATGGATTAGCGTCTGCCCTTGGATTGGTAAAAGATGTCACTGCATGCGATGGTAACCTTGGAATTGACATCGTCAACACGAACGAACTTGACGGCGTTATTGATGACCACGTCCCAATGCTCAACGTAGGGATTCCTGCGATTGATTTCATCGACATCCGATATGGTCCAAATGCAACGAAATGGGGCGGATATTGGCATACTCACGAAGACACACCCGACAAGGTTTCAGCCGAATCATTGGCGCACATTGGGCGTATACTCGAACTTGGCCTACGACAAGGGTCTTGGCTCATGGATGAAAATCAAACAATAGAAGACAATGCAAACGATACCACCAAAGGAACTAGTCAACTTAGCATAGCCATTCCAATTATCGTGTTTTCAACAATTGGTACTATTTTACTCACATTCGGCATATTACACGGAAGCGTACGTTTGAAACGATAGGAACGTATAGCGCGGATATACCCCCCGAGTGCTGTAATCCGCGCAAAGGAACAAAGAGGTCTTTGAAATGGACATTAACGAACGACGTGATGCTCTACGTGCACGTGTTCGTAAAAAACTCGATGGGGAAGATGACGTTCTTGAAGAAGAGGAACTTGTAGTTCAAGAACAAGAAATCATAATGTCGACGACTCAGAATGAAGAACTTCTCTTTCTCGAAGATAAAAATGGATTACTCACCCTTGCATCATCACTGATATTCATCGGTAGCGTGCTTGGGATTATCACAGGATTGCTCTTACTCCAAGGCAACCCAACTGATCTTCTTGGAAATACTCTTGAAGTCGATGATGTCATCGACGTGAGAGGAATTGTACTCGAATCTGAATCTGGAGATTCAATTGAAGGAGTTACCATCGAATTACTTGATGTTGATAGTAAAACCGTGCTACAAACAGCAAACACCAACAGTTACGGGTACTATGAATTCGAGAATATTGCGCCTGAACCGCACATATTACGCGTTACACTTGAGGGGTACAAAACTGTTGAACGGACGATAAGTGCAACGAATGTCAATCAGGATGCGTTTACACTTACCCCCGGTGAAGGTATTGTCGTAGAAGATGTGACGACCTCGAGTTCAGGCTGGACACTTGAAAACGCAGTAGCTCTTTCAACAGGTATCGCCTTAGTGACAATTGTTGCCGGTGTCGTTGGCCTATACTCTGCTGTTGGCGCCCGAAAGCAACAACATTATCGAAGAACTCAGTATTTTGCTGGCATCGCCCTATTGAGCCGTGGTTTCATCGTTTTTGGACCGTTCTTGATCCTTTGTGGAATGGGGCTCATGGTCCTAGCAAAAGACGAATTTGAACAACCTGAGGTGGAGTAGGTTGTACCTTATCACCGTTGAAGGCGGGGATGGCTCTGGAAAAGGAGAAGCGGTTCGAATCATTGCTGAGTTACTCAACCAATATCCATTCAGTGATGTTCATTTGACACACGAGCCAAGACGGCACAGTGAACTCGGAAAACTTGCTCTTGAATCTGTAAAAATTGGAGATAAAACACCGTTGCAGGAGGCTGGCCTGTTTGCAGCAGATCGACTTGATCACTCTCACACATGGATTCGGCCGAAACTTGAGAGTGGAGAAGTGGTTGTATCGGATAGAAATATCCATTCTTCACTGATTTATCAAGGCGTAGTGGGAGACCTAGGGGTCGATACAGTCTGCAGTATCAATGCAGCCGCAATGATCCCGGACTTAGTTGTCTGGATTGATTGTGATCCTGATCGGGCAATCGATCGAATTAAACATGCAACCCTCCGGATGAGTAGCGAAAAGCAAGAATATTTCGAAACACCTGAGATTCAAAGAACCATTCGAAAAGGATTCAATGACCTCTTATCAGGGAAGATATCAGTAACGGCTCCCTTCGATAAATGCTGTGTTGTTGGACCGATATTGAATGAAGGAGGGCTCGACGAGTTGCGTCAGAAACTACGGGCTGAATTGCGTTCTTTTTTCAATCGCCGACCTGCTCCTCTCAACGTAGAAGCTGACAAAGTCGATAGATACTTACTCAACAGATTAGCCCATGACGTCCAACAGCAAACTCGACTTCCTGGCGCCCCTATGGAAAAGACTTCAGTCAACATAGGATGGCTCTCCGGCAAATCTCCTTCTCAGTGGATGAAATTTGCAGAAGACAGTTGGCGAACGGAAGAAGCGAAAGAATTTGATGTTCCGAGTAACCCTTTTGCTCGTTCTTGTTGGTCTGTTTTGGGTACACTTTCTCTGATGGCAGGATCGTGTGAAATCCCACGCTTACACAAATCACTTGGACCGCACAGAATGGTTACAAGACGCCACACTCAACGGCTCGTGAAATGGCTTGAAGAAACAAATTGGATCCATCGGCAACAGAATCACATCCCGTTTGCAGAAGGCCAAGTATTCAAATTGAGAGATTCCAAAATCGGTTTTGCTCGTTTGACACTTGCAATGTGGCCGATAAGGACGCCTCTTTCAAGTTGGAGGAAAAGTAATCCTGATAAAAACTGGGAGGACGGCCTCAAAGAAATCTTAGACAGTATGCATCAAGGAGGAGCAAAGAAGAGCGTCTACAACATCATCGAACGGCTCAAAATCTTAACAAGTGGCCATGAGAATTGCCCGGTTCCAGAAGACATGGAACAGTTGCTTGTCTGGTGGTCAATGCCACCACCTGATCATTCCTCTTCAACATCTTGAGTTCGTTCAAAACGTACATTCCCAGGAAGACGGACATCTCCCGCTCTATCGAATCGATTGGGCCGTGCACTGTAAGCGGCTGCAAAGAAAAGTCCCAATACAAAGCCGAAAGGAATACCTGTCGTCAATCGTAGAAAGGCAGTGGACTCACGGTCAGTCAAAAGTTGAGTAAATCCATCAATGGCGAGAGGCAATACGCATAATGCCCCAATTCCGATGAACATGAGCGTCCTTCTGTTCTTGATGTACACATTCGTCATGTATTGATCAGGTAAAACCGAAAGGAAGGTATCCCTTAGAGTCCATCGATTTACACCCTTACGTGAGTAAAGGAAACCTCCAAGAGCTAACCCTGCAAAAATTCCAACATCCCGTACACATACAGGCATTTGATTACCGTTAATCGACCAAGAACGCTCATGCTTTTGATGGCAGTTTAAATCTCCGAATGCATAGATTGTAGCGCTGTAAAAATCCAAGTCAGTCCACGTGAAGTTTTGACCATTTTCTTTATGAAAATCAAAGGCATTTGCTCTCCCAGATAAATCTGTTATCGTATCTGGTTCAGAGATAAGTGGAGCGATAAAAAAGGATACAAACAGAAAGAAGCTTATGCCTCCAATCCAAAGTCCTGCCTTTTTGTCTCTCGACCTTGAGGCGAGGCCATTACGCTCCATGGTCCATTGAGAGAGAATCCGCCTTTAATGATTGAGTTCATCGACGGTTTCTTTTCATTTGACCTCGTGGCCGTGCTATGACAGAACAGCCTACTGAACGAGTTGGCCTCTGGCTTGGGCTCCAAGCAGGAGGATTTCTTGGCCTCTATTTTGGTTTCAGTCTAGCCTTGGTTTCAGCACTGACCAGTCCAGATGAAATATTACGGATCGTATATTTCATGGCAATACCTCCATTCGTTGGAAGTATTCTACTCGGGCCATTTTTGGCAAGAAGAGTACGCCCCGTTATTTCAAAAATACCTCCATTCAATCGTGTACTCGATGCCGTAAGCGAATTGGACGAAGGCCAAGGGAAGTGGAGGGCGCTGAGCCACATCCGAAGTGATGGCCGCACTGTTCGCCTTGATCTCCATGATTCCACAAGAGTGCAAGAGATTCTTTCAGCAACGTTTCCACTAGTCGACAGTTTCCCCATACGGTACATCGTAGGAAGGGGCATCCCTTCAAGCCGTCAACCAAAGTTACGTCCCAGTGTCCTTGATACAATCGATGCACAATTCTCAAAAACCAGGCAGTCACGATTCACGTCAGCAATCGAAGTCGGGCCAGAATTATCAGAAGAGTTACGCAACCAAAGGAAAAAAGTCAATCGGTTATTAGCGATATTCTTACCAATTGCAACATTCCTTGGATGGCTCGAAATGAGACAATGACCCGTTACATATCGCCGATTCACTTATTTCATAGTGTGCTTAGTTATCATCATGCGGGAAGCGAGTTTCTTCTGGAAACGGGGCCGTTTGGGAGCGATTGAAATTGCCCCGTTACTCGATGTTGCACACCGTATCGAGTTCCTTTCGTACATCAACAGAGTTCCAAAAGACATCCAATGTTTACTCAAGTTTCACCTAAAAAAAGGGGTGAGCATTTCTGACATTGATTCTCTTGATTTCCTTGATGTAATTGATGTCATGCACGAATCAACGAAACCAGAAGAAGGCCATCTCATCATCTGCAGAATTATTCATCCCCTCTCAAATCTTAATGCTCGAACGAAAGGCACCTATGCCGTACCTGGGTCACGTTTAGATGAAAATGGATTGACATACATCATCCAAGGTCCTTCGTTGAAACTTAGACTCATGTCAGGAGTAATGCGTTTAATGTCAAAACCTGATCGTACCAGTGCACGTAATCTAAACCTCACCCCTCAAAACCATGAATCTATTCTCTCTGAAAAGCAATTAAAACTCGCAAAATTCGCCTATGACCATGGATACTACGACCTCCCTAAGAGGATTAAAATTACTGAATTATCAGAACAGATGGGTCTAGCAAGGGCGACAGTCTCGGAACATCTAACCAAGATTGAAGGGATTCTGATGGATGATATATTCTCTTCCATGACCGATGTTCGCTTGAGCCCTGAAGATGCACGCAGCATCGTACTTAGCATGGAAATTGACATGCAAGATTCTGAATCACTAAGGACAGAAGGTTTCGAATTACTTATTCAAAGAATGAAAGATAATATCACACTCGAACTCAGTCAAGAACCCCCAGTGTTTGATGAAATCGATTCATCTAAAAATCCAGAGGAGATTCTCAGTGATATTCGAAAAGACATCAGTTAATCCACCTCATGTTTTTACGTAACACTTTGGTGAGCATAGTATGGAAGGGATGAGCGAACTTCTCAATCGGATTGAAGAATCGGGGATGATTGTTCCCGATGATGTCCGAGATGCGATGTGCTCACTCCACCTCGAACAATTTACATCTTACGATTACAATTGTTTTTTCCATGATCGACCAGTCGTTTTTATGGAGACAAAAAACGGAGGTGTCAAGACTATTTCCGCCCCACACATGATCGTGACACTCTTGCATCAACTTGAGTTAAAACAAGGTCAAGAAGTGCTTATTTTAGGTTCTAAGGGAGGATACCTAGCAGCCCTGATAGCAACCATTCTTGGTGAACAAGGACGTGTCCTACTACTCGATCCATCTGAAGAGATCATTCGGCACACTGCTAAAGCACTCTCTGGTTGGCCGACAATCGATGTTAGAACAATCGAAGCTGTCGAAGTAGCGCCGATTGAAACTCCAGGAGATTTGAATCGAATCGTTGTAACTGGAGGCATCTCCGAGGTCCCGGTTTGGATGAAGGAACGAATTATTGAAAATGGCTTCGTGATAGCTCCAATAGGCGAAGAAAGAAATCAGGAGTTGATGAAAATTGAACGCCATGGAAATGAACTTCATCCCACTTCATTGGGACCAGTCTCCTTTGGCCCAGTCGATATTATGGAAAGTGAACCCAAACCTTTGACTGCGTTAGAAATTGTTGATTTAATTGAAACGTTGATAGAAACATGTCACGACATGGAATTGTGTGGCCCTGACGATCTTCATTCTTTAGGAGAATTAGCCGACCAATTACGCCTCATGGAGCATACTGAGCACGATGTCTTGGAAGAATTTATTGTCGAGAACATGCAGCAGTTCGTTCATTTGTGGCCTATGATTCAATTGATGTTGACGCCTTCTCTTGCCCGACCTGGAGACATTGATGGTGATGACTACCCCTCTGGACCAACTTTTGATGAATTCAAGCCCTGAGGGATGATACATGGCAGCATCTGTTCAATCAACAATTGCCAAACTTAAGCACAAGGATATTCGACAACGTAGAAGAGCAGTTCGTGTTTTGTTTGATTCAGACATCCATGAAAGTGTTGAGGCTTTTTCTAAACTGCTCAATGACAAAGATATTTGGTTTCGGAATAAGGCTATTGAAGCATATCGAAGATGGGCTCCCAAGCATGCGCCACACTTACTGATGGACCTAGCAGAAGGAAAAGAAATCGATGGGCACAAATGCGTCTCTTCGGTTTTGGAAAACATTCAGGATTTGAAACTAGCAGAAGAATTAGCACGGCTTTTACTTTCAAGCGAAGACTTGATTGTGAAAAGAAAGGCTTCGGTTTATCTCATCGAGAACAGGTTATCCAAGAGTGAGGAAGAAGATTCTTTCCTAATTTCAAAAGATCCTACAATCCGAACTGCAACTCTTGCTGTTACAGATGATACCCTTGTTTTGCAAAATGCCCTCCTTGACTCACATCCAGAAATCCGAATGCAAGCAGGTCTTCGTATGCTTGAAATGAATCTCAGTGGGGAGGAAGAATCTCTGTTGAATAAAGCGATTTCAAACGATGCTGCATTATGGAAACTAGCGGTTCCTAAAGCAATGATCGAAGGAAGTGAAACTCTTATTTCTCTCGCCAAAGGTTGTACGAATGCACAACGAAGATTTTTCGTAACGAGCATGAGAGAGCACATTCTCGAAGCTGATGATAAAAGAATAAGCACGCTTCTTGACGGAGATTGCACCTCTGTAGTTTCACGCTGGCTTGTTGGACGGAACGATTCCAAAAGCGACACTCTCCGAGAGGCATTGCTCTTTGATGAGCGCGTAGACAGTATCGACAAGTCAAGGATGTTAGAACGGATATTGCATCGACAAAACGACGAAGTTGTTCAAGAATTGGCTCAAAGGGTTCTGGACCAATCTTCTGACGAAGTGGTCATCAGTGCAGCGCGAAATCTATCAACCGCAAGCGATGAACCGTCATCATGACAGAGTCAGGTATCACCTTCACAGTCGATGCGACGCAGCCATCTCACCAGAGACTCAAGGTTGCAATACACATCAAAGCCCCATTTTCGAAGCCAAAATTAACCCTTTCCTTCCCACGGTGGGTTCCCGGGTCCTATTTCCTTCGAGAACCAATACAACATGTCACTGATTTATCCGTATGTAATGAGTCAGGAAGCGAATTAGCATTTTCTCGAAAAGAGGTTGACTCAATCGTAATTTCGGATGTTCAATCTTGCAAACACGTGACTGTAGAGTACCACCTCTTGGCCGTTGATTTAACCGTACGATCAAATCATTTCGATAAATCCCACCTCCACATGATGCCCCCTTTCACTTGGTTTTTGCCGACATCTGGCATCGATAGCGACCGAATGAAGTTACAACATTCAATTCAATTCAACCTTCCAAAAAGTTGGACTGTTACGACTCAGTTGGATAAAATTGGAGTGGAAGAAGGCAATGCGATGAAGATTCATACATATTCTGCAAAGAATCGTGATGACCTACTCGATGGGATTGCAGAGTGTAATCCAAATCTAATTCACGAGACGATCGTCGATGGGAGAAGGCATACTCTTGACATCTGGGACGCAGGTGGAAAAGAACCGCATCCTGTCATGCTGGAACGATTTGTTCATGATATGGAATGTATAATCAGGGAACATCATGCCTTATTTGGTGTCCTCGACGAGGATTATCACACGATTCTGCATTTGACAGATGGCCCACGTGGAGGTCTTGAGCACACCAATTCTCAAACATCAATGGTTCCTAGAATCGCCTTGCAACCTGGCAATGTAGAAGAATACAGGGATTTAGTTAGTCTCTTCAGCCATGAATATCTCCATCAGTGGAATGTTAAGCGCTTAAGGCCAAAGAAATTCATCGATTATGATCTTCAACGAGAAGTCAACTCCGACCTCCTTTGGTGGTTTGAAGGCACAACCTCATGGCTTGGAGACATCATTTGTTTGCAAAGCGGTGCATGGAGTAAAGAGGATTATTTTGCAGATATGAAGAGGAAATTAAAACGCCATCATTCTCGAAGTGGAATCAATTCTCAATCCCTTTCTGAAGCGAGTCATGAAGCATGGGTTCACCTCTATAGAAGCCATCCTTACTCTAGAGAAACGCAAATTTCATACTATTTGGAAGGGGAGTTATCCATCTTTGCACTTGATGCAGAACTTCGAAAGCGATCAAAGGGGGAATCGGGAGTGGCTGACCTCATGGCAAAACTCTACCACAAGCATCACGTCGGTGTTGAACAAAAGAAAGATAGAGGAATACAGTACAAAGACATCAGGAGGGCGCTCACTTCTCTCAGCGGTGGTGGAAGACTCGGTTCCTTCCTTGACGAACTTACTCGCAAAAAGGGCGTTTTGAACCTAGAACATGCATTCAGCCTCTTTGGAATTCCTTACGAATCGAGCAAAGCGAAGGAACGGAAAGATGGTACAGAGAAAATTGCATGGCAGGAGTTTGAACAAGGATGGCTTGGGATCAATCTACGCAACCAGAACAACAAGCTCACCGTAGCATCTCATCTTCAGCATTCTCCAGTGCGTGAACACCTACAAGTCGGAGATGAGATTATCGCAATAAATGAACAAAGAATCACTTCATCTGAACAATTGAAGACCGCACTGAAAGGAAATGCTGGGCAGGACATCACCGTTCTGATGGCTCGTCGCTCAGTTGTAAAAGAATTGAACGTAAAACCCATTGTGGAGCCAAAGGCTCCGAGTGTTTCGGTTTGTGACGGAAACCGATTCTGGAAGGCGACTACTCAGAGTCTTCAGGAGTCGTAGGGCTCAGAAGAGATAACTTCTCCAAGGAAACATGAATCGGTGGCAAGTAGTCTGCAATTCTATGACGTGTTGTCTTTGGAGGATACAATTGATCCGACAAGGCCATATCAACGACATCCTGTTTGGTAATTTCATCGAGTTCAGAAGTAGGCCATAGGTCTAGGTCAATTGACTCATCCGCAAAATAATCGACTACAATCACAGGTATCCTTGCCAGTTCTAATCGAATTGCAACCGCATGCCGATGATGGCCATCGAGAATGGCTCCGGTAGTTATGTCAACGATGAGAGGTTTAGTGAATCCATCCCATCGAAGAGTCATATCGAGCAATTTTTTCATGTTCTTTACTTTAATTTCTTCATGTGGTTTGAGCCATTGGAGAGGAACAAGTCGCACATCAGATTCATCCCAAGCCATGACATTGCCAATCAAATTCACGGGATAATGCTTTTTCTTGCTTGAGCAACGGACAACATGAGGGGAGAGGTATGGAACCGGCGAATGGCATGATTGCAAAACCCCTCACCCAAGAACTCAAACAAATGGTTCAAGACCTTCCAACGAGTCTCATAGAAGTTGTTGATTGGTTTGAAAGCCAGGACCATTCTGTTTGGATTGTTGGTGGAGCAATACGTAATGCACTGCTCGAGATACCTATCATTGAATATGATTTAGCAACCACAATGGTACCTGATGAAATGAAGGGATATCCTGATATGATTCCAACTGGAGAAAAATTTGGAACCATAACGTTTCGCTCAAAGGGTGATTTTTATGAAATTACGACACTTAGAACCGAGAAAGGACATGGTGATGGGCGGCGACCAGATGAAGTTGAATGGGGACTTTCTCTTAAAGTCGATTTATCACGCCGAGATCTCTCAATGAATTCAATGGCATTGGATGTCAAGAAAGGCGTTTACTACGACCCATACGGAGGCTATGAGGATCTACAAAGGAAGAGAATCTGCGCCGTTGGTGAACCAAAGTCAAGACTTTCGGAAGATGCGTTAAGAATTCTGCGGACATATCGATTCATGGATCAAGGTGTTGCTGGCGTTTGGAAACCTGAACGTGCCTTAGCCAATGCTTTGAGATCCACAAGAAGCATGCTCTCAAAGATAGCTCCAGAACGAATCTGGTCAGAATTTAAACGAATTCTTGTTGGGAAAAACGCTTCACAGATACTACAACAAATGGCAGATGATGGTGTGCTTCGTCAAATCTTTGATTTCGATTGGATGTTGGACGATTATCGAATTTCTTCACTTGGTCACCTCCAAGGAAATGATGTTCTGGATAGGCTCGTAGTCCTTTTCCGTGATGCTGCTCAAGAAACATGTGAAGATGTATGTAGAAAACTCAAACTTAGCAATAAGGAAAAGAAATCCCTCACGTTCCGGCATTCTTGCCTAGGCCATGTTCCAGAACTCTTGGATTCAAGTCTGCGTATTCACCAGTTTGTCCTAGGAGAGTGGGCACTACAGCATCTACGGATGGAAGCTCTTTTTGCGCCTTTAAATCAAAATCGGCATTCTAAAGATGAGATTGAACAACGTATTTCTCGAAATCAAACGTTGATGGGTGACAAATCCCCCAAGTCATTGGCGACTGGCGAATGGATAATGGCTCAAACAAATATGCAGCAAGGGCCAAAACTTGGCGCATTGAAAAACTGGTTGCATCGAGAACAGATCGCTCGAAATCTCACTGACTTGGAGCAAATAGAAACTCTTCTCTGTACCTTACCTTGGCATGAGGACGAGTTCGCTCACTGGCCAAAACTTCAATTCCCGTAGGAGACAGTTTGATACCTTACGACGAAATGGAGTGAATGAGTACTATGTCTGCTGCTAAGAGTATGGTCCAGGAAAAAATGCAAAAGCACATCCAGCAAATGGTTTCTACAAATCCAATGATTGGGCAACTAAATGAGCAATTCACGAGTTGGTTACTCGGTTCTGGATTAACAGGATTAGAAATTGCCAACACAATTGATTCAAACAAAGATGCGGTTATTCAACCGCATGAACTCGCTGCAGCATTGAAACAGACAACTGGAACAGAACCCCCTGGCTGGGTCATTAACGGCCTGCTCACACTTCTTGACTCCGACAATGACAAGACTGTTACAGTCGGAGATTTATTCACGTATTTCGAGCAAATCGGGTTGCCTCTAGGGATGCCAGATCCTGCTGAACAAGAGGCTGCTCGCAAGGCTGCTGAACAAGAGGCTGCTCGCAAGGCTGCTGAACAAGAGGCTACTCGTAAGGCTGCTGAACAAGAGGCTACTCGTAAGGCCGCTGAACAAGAACTGGAGGCGTCCATGGAAAAAATCGATATGGAATTGGATGATGTTTCAACTCCAGAAGTCCTGGTCAATGAAGTGCCACAAGAAAGCGAGGTTGAAGGTCAAGCAAGCCCCAGTTCATCAAACAACTCTGAACACAATCACCTCCAAATAATCGAGGCGCTGAATTCGATGAAACTAAGTAGTCAGATAAGAGATGCTGTGAAGAATACAGCAAGCGACCATCACTTTTCGGTGAAAATCGAGAAAATCGAATCAACCCTTATGGGCCTTGAGTCTTTCAAGAACGGTAAAACCATCGTTGGAAGACTTGTTGATGATGATTCAGTAGAAATTGAACTCCTCTTCCAGTCTGAAGCAAACGAATCCGTAAACAACTTCCAAGCAAATCATATCGTTGAAATCGACGCTCATATTGCGAACTGGAACATCGGTAGAAAGCGTGCTGTTTTCTCGGTTCACTCGTACAAGTACAAGTGATCACAGAAGACTTCGTGCAATAACAATACGTTGGACTTCTTGTGTTCCTTCGTAGATTTGTGTAATCTTGGCATCGCGGAAGAATCGCTCAACGGGGAATTCTTTGGTATATCCGTATCCGCCGTGAATCTGAATGGCTCTTTCTGAGACCCACATAGCAGTATCTCCAGCAAACAACTTGGCCATACTTGCTTCCTTAGAGTGGCGTGGACCCCCGTGTTCGTAGTGCTGTTGCTTTGACCATGATGCTTTGTAGACCAAATGGCGTGCTGCATCGATTCTTGTGGCCATGTCAGCAAGGTACCCCATGATCATCTGATGATGGGCGATTGGTTTGCCAAATGCCTCTCTTTCGTGAGCATAGCGAAGAGATGCTTCGAAAGCTCCTTGAGCAATTCCAAGGGCTTGTGCAGCAATACCAATTCGTGAATTGTCCAAAGCATTCATAGCAATTGGGAATCCATTTCCAGCACCCTTCAATACATTTTCAACAGGCACTTTGCAATTCTTGAGAACGAGAGTGCAGGTATCAGAAGAGCGTATTCCGAGTTTGTCCTCCTTCTTTCCAACAGAAAACCCATCAAAGGATGAGTCAACGATAAACGCCGTTGTACCACCGTGCTTCTTGACACCGTAGTCAGGGTGATCAACATCTTTTGCGAACAGAACAATGATTTTCGCCTGTGCGCCGTTGGTGACCCACATTTTCTCTCCGTTGAGAACATAGTGTGTTCCATCTTCGGAAAGTTTTGCTTTACAAATCATGGCAGCTGCGTCTGTTCCCGCCCCTGCTTCAGAAAGTGAGTATGCCCCTACATCGCCTGCTGCAAGTCTATTAAGGTAAGTTTCTTTTTGATAGTCATCACCATGAAGTGCTATGGTTTTTGCACATAGACCAACATGTACACAGTACATTACCGAGAAAGAAGGGTCGACTCGTGCAAGTTCTTCGACAATGATGGATTCAGAGATGTCATCTACTGGCGATCCACCATATGCTTCTGGGATTGTAACACCCTGCAAGCCGTATTCAATGAATTGTAGCCATTCCTCCGCTGGAGGGATTTGGTTTTTATCTCGGTGTTCGATTGTTGGTGCCAAAACGGATTCGGCAAAGTCTCTAACCATTTCTCGAATCATGTCTTGTTCGTCTGTTGATTTGTAATCCAAACTCTCACCATTACGATGCACGGGTGCATCTCTCTTAATGAATGTGTAATCCCCGTGTCCCATCAAAAATAGCGATGATTCAAATAGGAGTTGAAAGAGCCGCGAGTAGGTGGCAAGACTTGGATGAAGAAGTCGTTGAGTTTAACATAGCCCACAATCGTAAATATTCGATTGACCATTTATGGTATCAAGAAAAAGATGATGATAAAATCATGGTCGGTATAAGCGAGTTTCTCGGCGTAGAAATTGGCGAAGTACTCCGTGTCATCCTCCCTCAGGCCGAAACGATCGTCGATGAGGGGCAGGACATGTTCTCATTATGGACTGCTGAAGAAAAAATTGCATTTAGCGCTCCTTTCTCAGGAACAATTACTGAAGTAAACGGAGAAGTTGAAATAAATCCAGATCTCGTCAATGAATCTGCATATGACCTCGGTTGGATTCTTGTGCTTCAACCATTCCAATTGGACATGGAGAACCTACTCGAACCTGATGAATACGTCGAGTACCTCTCTGAAATTTGAGTAAAGACGTGGAATCATGCCAGATGCTATTCAACGATTAACAGCCTCGCTCAAGGAGGCTCCTGTCGTTTGGAAGGGCGATTACCCTTATTTTATCCACCCTCTTACTGATGGTGTGCCTCGCTTAGAAGCAGATGTATTCCAAGCAGTTGTCGACCTCGTGTACGACTCCGTCGATTGGAGCAAAATCGATCTATTACTTGGAATTGAAGCGATGGGCCTTCCACTTACATCTTCACTATCGTTGCGGACTGGTTTGCCACAAGTTGTTGCTCGAAAGCGTTCCTATGGACTCGAGGGCGAGATTACAATTGACCAAACCACGGGCTATTCTAAAGGAAGCATGTACCTCAATGACATCAAGTCAGGTGAATCAATTGCTATTGTCGATGATGTCCTTTCGACGGGTGGAACGTTAGATGCAGTCATCAAAGGCGTTGAAAGAGCAGGAGCGCACGTCACAACGATTGTTGCGGTTGTCGAAAAAGGACCAGGACTTAAAATGCTCAAAGAAAAATATCCAACTATCGAAATCTCTTCCATTGTTCGATTAACAATGAATGGTGCAGAGATTGTTCTTCTCGATGAGGTGGCATGATGGATCTAAGCAGACACGATTTCAAACTTGAGGAATTAATTGGACGTATTCAAGAAAACGATCATCGGCTTGTAGCACTGCAAGTCCCTGAAGGATTGAAAATGCAGGCCTTAGAAATGATGGACGAAATAGAGACCGCTTCAAGTGCGAAAGTCGTACTAGCAGCAGATCCTTGTTACGGTGCGTGTGATCTTGTTCATGATAAAATGCAGATGATGGGTGTCGAATTAGTTGCCCACATGGGCCACTCTCAGATGAACATTGAATCGGGTATGCCAACTCAATTTATTGACGTCACATACGATGGAGATCCTGACTTGGCTCCAGTCATGCCTATGTTGAATAAGCATCTTGCCATTGCAAAAGGTCGAATGGAAAATCAGCACCTTGAGATTGACCTAACTGAAGAAGAAGCTCAAGAACGATTTACGGATGCTGTCGGAAGAATGACTCCTCTCAAAAACACAAAGTTGGGGCTTGTAGGAAGCATCCAACATCTTCACCTTTTACCAGACTTCCACGACCGGCTTGAAAAAGCAGGATTTGACGTAACAATACCAATGGGTGGAGCGCGTTTGACCTTCCCTGGACAGGTTCTTGGTTGCAATTATTCTGGTGATGACGATACAATTGGACACTACCTCTTCCTCGGAAGCGGAGATTTCCATCCAATTGGACTGGTATTGCACACAGGAAAGCCACTTGCTATGCTTGATCCTTACTCAGGCGATGCAATTGAAATGTCCTTCGAACGCATTGAGCGGATTCTTCGACAGCGTTCAGGTCTGATCATGTCCTCAATGGATGCAAACAGATTTGGAATCCTAATCGGTGAGAAACCTGGCCAAATGCGCCGTACTCTGGCTCTTCGAATGAAAAGACTGCTTGAGAAACACGGAAAGAAGGGATATCTCCTCGCCTTAGAACACGTAGGCCCAGAACTCATTGACTTCTATCCTGTCGATGCATTTGTCAATACTGCATGTCCTCGTATTGCAATTGATGATGCGGTAAAGTATGCAAAACCACTCATCACCCCGTATGAACTTGAAGTCGCTCTTGGTGAGAAGAAGTGGGAAATGGGATATCAGTTCGACGAGATACCTTGAGACTCTACTTTTCATTCTGATTGAGTGCGAGTGTTCAAGAACGGTTGGCGACAAGAGTCAACCAGCATGAGCGACTACCTCGATCGAATTGGTTCTGGTCTAATTCTTCTAGACCCCGGTCCATTGGATTATGATTTCATACCAGAAACAATGGTGGGTCGGGAAGACATTCAGGGTAGTTTAGCCGCAAAATTTCATTCTATCGCTCACCCGAATAGCAGTGCTAACGTTGTTATTACTGGACCTGTAGGGAGCGGGAAAACGCTGCTGGCGAGGACTTTCTGCCGAGACATTGAGCATCATTTACGAAATAAGCGTCAAATTCGAACCGTTCACATCAACTGTCGAAATGCAACTACAAATGTGCGAGTTGCGCAACGAATCGTTCAGACCTTAGATGCTGGCCATCCTGACAGAGGGCTTTCGATGGGCGAGTTGTTGAACAGCCTTCGACGTCTATTGCGCTCGAGTGAACGACATCTGATTATTGTCCTCGATGAAGTCGATCACCTTCTGCGAAAATCAGGAAATGATTTGATTTACCAACTCCTTCGTATTGATGAAGACCAAGATGGCAGTGGTACGATATCACTTATTCTGATAAGTCAAGAACAAGTTCTTGATGTTCTTGAAAATGCTGTCATCTCTCGATTTGGACACACGAACCATTTGCCGATTCCATCATATGACTACGATGGCTTACTTGCGATTACTCGCCAGCGAGCAGAAGCTTCCTTAAATCCACAATCATGGACAGAAGAAATTCTCAAACTTATTGCAACTTCTGCAGCACCGTCTGGCGATGCTCGTCAAGTCATCGAATTGCTCAATGGTGCTGTCGAGCATGCCGAATCTGACGGCAGATCAATGCTTGAACCAGAGCATGTTCAGACACGCGCTAAATCATTACCACAGGTCATGCCCGAGGATGTACTCGATGAACTAACAGGACATTCCATGTTGGTACTCTTGGGAATCTGCCGACGTCTGAGAAAGGTGGAATTCATGACAAGCAAAGATGTGGAATCGATGTATGCAGTTGTCTGTGAGGAATATGAAGTAAAACCCCGAAGTCATACAACGGTGTGGAAATATCTAAAGAAAATTGAAGAATTGAGCGTCATTGACACTCGAGTAGATACTGTTGGCGATGGCCGTGGAAGAACCACACATATCTCGATGGCGCATGCTCTTCCAATGGATGTTGCTGGCAGAATTGAAGGCCGTGTTGGTAAAAAACTGAATCGGTGATGAACCAATCCAATGCGGTGAGGCTAAATAGGGGTCGTTTGTCGCTAAGTTGCTAGAGGAATGCTTTATGGCTGAAGGAAACTCATTTGTTGCAGTGGTCAATGACACCACAACTAAGTTGACTCGAACCACATCCAGTGGTAAGGAAAAGACGTACTCCCCGTCATACAAGACGGTTATTTCAGGTACAAACCATGCTCAATTACTCGGAAAGAAGATCGGCGATGTTATCGAAGGTGTCTTCGTTGGCGAAGGAGAATCTCTCCTCACCGGCTACAAACTCGAAATCACTGGAGGCTCAGACAAGACTGGCACTCCAATGCGTCGTGACCTTCAAGGTGGCTCCCGACAAGCAATTCTTGTCACTGCATCTACAGGTTTCAAAGGACATTACCTTGTCTCCAAGACCAAGAAAGGTGAAAAGAAGCGTTTCCGATACAAGCCAGAAGGTATGCGAATGCGCAGAGTATTCCGTGGAAACACAATCACTCAAGACACACGTCAAATCAATCTGAAAGTTGTCGATGCAGGAAACATCGGGCTTGACACATTGCTCGGTGCGGGCGAAGGTGCAGCACCTGCGGAGTGAAACCCGAGAGGGTCATCGTTGAATAAGGAGGAATGGAAGCATGGCAAGAACGCTTCCATCACAACCCGAAGTCAATATTGGACTTGTTGGACACGTTGATCACGGAAAGACAACTCTTACACAAGCTCTTTCTGGAGTTTGGACCGATACTCACTCAGAAGAGCGTCGCCGAGGTATTTCGATCAAATTAGGATACGCTGATACTGCGTTTTACAAAACAGATTCCGGACAATACTATGCAACAGGTCGTCGCCCAGAAGGTGGCAAAGATGTTGACTCTGAACTTCAACGAGTTGTTTCATTCGTTGATGCACCCGGTCACGAGACGCTGATGGCGATTATGATCACTGGAGCATCCATCATGGATGGTGCTATGTTGATGGTTGCGGCGAATGAGACATGCCCTCAACCACAAACACGAGAACATCTCATGGCATTGGAAATTGCTGGAATCAAGAACATCGTTATTGTTCAAAACAAAATCGACCTTGTTACGAAGGAAAGAGCAATGGAATCCTACAAAGAAATCAAGGACTTTTTAGAAGGAACAATTGCTCAAAATGCTCCTATCATTCCAGTATCTGCTCACCATGATGTAAACCTCGACATCCTTATCGAAGCAATCGAACAAATAATCCCAACTCCAGAACGTCAAGAAGACGAGAAGGCAGTGATGCACATTGCCCGTTCTTTCGATGTCAATCGGCCTGGTACTCGACCTGCAAAACTCACTGGAGGGGTCATTGGGGGTTCAATTGTCGAAGGTGCATTCAGAGAAGGTGATGAAATCATCATCGGACCTGGACGTAAAATCGAGCAAGGAAACAAAACTCGATGGGAGCCAATTGAAACCACCATCACGAGCATGCAAGGTGGCGGCGGAAAGCGCGATGTCATGATGGCTGGTGGGTTGTGTGGACTTGGAACACTTCTCGATCCATCAATTACAACTGCAGACAATCTCTCAGGACAGGTTCTTGCCAAGAAAGGAGAACTACCAACAATTCGAACAGAGTGCACCATTGCCGTTGAACTTATGGCTGCAATGGTTTCAGGCGATGGTGAAGGTGCAGACAAAATTTATCCTCTTCGAAACAATGAGATGTTAATGGTAAACGTAGCTACATCAACATCCGTAGGCGTTGTAAAGGGCGCTGAAAAAGGGAAAGCTACACTCCATCTTCGACTTCCCATCTGTGCTGACGAAGGACAACGCGTATCCCTCTCGAGAAGAGTTGGCGCGCGATGGAGATTAATTGGTCACGGTACCATCCAGTGAGATGATTTCATGGGCGATGTGCTCATTGATGCCTGTGGCTGGGTGGCACTCATCGATGCTGGACTCAACATTGATAGCGCATTATCTTCAATTGTAGGACCTCCACACTTCATACTCCTGCCTTCAGTATTGGAAGAACTTTCAGCGATTCAAGAACAAAGGAATCTAAGAAACACCATTATGCTTGAACTCCTTCTCCAAAGATCTACACTTGTTGAAGAGAAATCTGGCCATACGGATGATTTACTTTTGAATCACGCAAAAGAAAATGAAATCCCACTCCTTACTGTTGATACAAATCTAAAGCGCCGATGTTTTGAATCCAGTGTTGATGTCATTGAAGTTATGAATCGTAAAAAACTGCGCCTAATATCCTCTCTATAGATTTTAAATTCGTTATTTTGAGCCAAACCCGATTATAATAGCGTCTCCCATTATATGCGGCTCGAGATTAATCATGCAGGTGAGAACTTAAAATACCGTAACAATATGGGTACGTGTATGGATAAACTCAATACAAGCACAACGACAAAAAGAATCCTACATGACTCACTCTGCGAACAACTTATCCAACTTGGACTACAAACCCACACAGCAAGCGTTCTGACATGCCTCCATTTCCATGGAGCATCAACGTCAAGAGATTTACAGACATGGTGTAATTTACGCCAGCCTGATGTGAGTATAGCCATAAATGAACTCCGCGAGATGAATCTCATCATTCACAGTCCTATCAACCAAAGCAATCGTGGAAGGCCGGCTCATATGTATCGCCTGAGACATACCTTGGAACAATCACTCCAACCATTCATCCGTCTTGCTCAAGCCCGAGCGGCAGAAATTCTCAGCGGAGTTGATTCAATACAGAAGATCGTCGAATCCATTTCCAACGAGCAGTCTTCCGAGCCTATGGCAGTGTGAAAAGTACATCATCGCCATGTCCATCAAGCAGACGTAATTTGACGCCTGCATCAATCCACGCATGTGCGTAGTTTATTGCTCCAAATGCTCGTATGAAATCGCCCTGTTTTAGGAAATATTGTGCATCGGATGAATAATCATCTGCCATTGACAACAGTGTGTTGAGCATTTCAGACTCAGGACTTCCTTCATCTACGAGGGGAGTTGCTTTTTCACGAGCTCTTCGCGTGATCGAGATATAGTGTTCGACGCGTTCCTCAGTCAACGTTTTTCCTGGATCCATTCAATCACCGCCTTTTTGCCTTCTCAATAGCCGTTTTACATCGTCTTTTCTTCCAAGAGTTTCGTACAATTCTATCGCACGTGAAAGTCGACCTTCATCTTCAGCGGTTTGGGCTCTTTGGAACAAAGTTCTCCTTTCATCCCAGCTTCGTGCGAGTTTAGCATCAGCAGCCTCTTGATGTCTATGTCGCTTTTCTTCCTCTGCTAGAGCAGGTGCGAGCCAACGTCTAGTCAATCCGTCCCTGCGTGCGGTAATCATCGAATTACGACCAAGTCGTAAAAGTAAATCGCCGAGATCCATTCCATCACCGATTCTTGATAATTCCTCATCAGATGAGAGATGATCAAGATGTCCTTCAATTCCAAGCACCCACCAACCATCTCCTGCTCGAGTCGCCATAAGCGGTTCCAGAGAATCTGTTTCAACTCGATCCATGGAGTCCCAGCCAAATGGATGCGGGGTCCCTTCCCATAATTGTCCATCAGAGGATAACATAAGCAAACGTCCATCCATAAGCAAAGAGCTCCAACTCCAAACAGTTGTATCAATGACTCTGCGCTTGTCCTGATTAGCGATTTGCCCACACAAAATGACTCCCTCTGAGGATTGCCACAACAAATGTTCCCGATCCAGCCATCCAACAAGTCTTCGAACGATTCCAGAGGAGATTCTACGAATACCCTTTCCATTTGAATCAAAAAGATGGAGATTTCCATCTCTACCTGATAGAATCCACCCACCTCCAGGCCGGTGAAGCAGATGCAAGAATCCACCAGGACTACTTCTACCCTCGTGCAACATCGTTCCGTCAACGGTTTTCAATACAAAGAATCCGTGTGCTGCAAGTATGCCAATGGTACCTTCCCCGTTACAAATAGCATGTACTTTGAAGGGCATTGTTTGCTTCCATTGAATCTCATTGGATTCATTGAAGAGAACCAAATCCAAGCCATAAGCAACTGCGAGTTGACCATCGATTGATGCTATTGCACTAATTCGAGACGGTGCTTGCCAAGACCATGAAACAGTCCAGGACATCAAACTTCACCTCCTACGAGACCCCATGCCATCATTTGGGCGAGAGCAGTTCGAGTAAGACCAAACATTCGAGAACGACCAACCATTCTCACATCAAGAATACCCGCTTTATGTAATCGATTACAAATTTGAGAAAGCCTTGCACGCTTGATGTTTAATTTCTCCAACAAGTGTTTATCGGAAGGAGATATATTGCGCTGTTGAGCGACAGAAACCACGATTGTTTCTGATTGTGTCAGCGAAGTCAAAACGTGCACGTTAAGGCCAAATTCTGTCTTCTCACTAAATTTAGGACGGGAAAGTGCTTGAAGACTTTCAGCAAGTTTGCTTGAGGCTGCCTGATCGTCTGAAGGCGAAAGAAGTTTTGAAAGTAAATCACTTAGTGTCCTCAACACAGAATCATT
>ERZ1049444.490-NODE-490-length-37500-cov-33.980638_pt1 | contig 37500 bp, 43 predicted proteins | sample MGYA00383101_ERZ1049444 | MGnify/ENA primary metagenome ERZ1049444 (study PRJEB29581, sample SAMEA5548371) | metagenome | biome: marine; feature: coastal; material: water | depth 50 m | study: Short-term variability in the microbial, nano- and picoplankton... | reverse complement strand
GAAGTCCACCCTTATGTTTGAGGCAAGAACAAGGGACATACAAAGGTCCTTGAAGTGAATATGGGCGTTTAATGTATTTTAGCAATTGCAGACTTAAACTCAGACATCGCGCTGATTACATTCAAATGTAAAACTGTAATAAAACTAACACTTTTTCCTAAGCTCGGAGTTGAGCCTCGCGATCTCCCGTGTTTGTACGTGTAGATAATGCATTGTCTGCTCATCCTTCTTTTGGAGCCGCAACTTCCATTCACTCTCTACAAGTTGCAACCTCCTGTTTGCATGCAGCAGCTCCCACTTCAACCTAGTAACGTCGGAAATGGAGTTGCGCGTTTCCGTGTTCAGGTAGTGCAGGGTCTGCTGTTCCTTGTCGTCGGATCGCTTCTTCCATTTGACCTCGGTGTCGTGCAGTTGTTTCTTCAGCACCCGGTTCTCCGCCGTGAGTTCGCGCACCTTGGCCCGGAGTAGTTTTGCTTGGTTGACTTTTGCGCTCATTGAAAAATGTGATGGCCAGTGTGCACGTGGGTGTAGCGTTACGGAACACTCTCATAATCCAAAATGGTTCGCGGCGCGTTCATCCTGTTCGAAGGCGTGGACAGGTCCGGGAAGACCACACAGGCATCTCGACTGGTGCAGCACCTGAACGCGACGGGGCGTCCGTCGGTGTCGCTGAAGTGTCCGGACCGCACGACCGCGACCGGCACGCTGCTGAACTCCTACCTGCGCCGGGAGGTGGAGCTGAATGACGTGTCGGTGCACCTGCTGTTTTCCGCCAACCGATGGGAGATGTACGCGTCTCTGCTGAAGTACCTGCAGGACGGGGTGAACGTGGTGATGGACCGGTACGTGTACAGCGGGGTCGCGTTCTCGGCGTGCAAGCGCGGCATGAGCTTGGAGTGGTGTATGAACGCGGACCGCGGGTTACTTCGTCCCGACGTGGTGCTGTACCTAGACGTGCCCGACACCCGCTCCCGGCCTGGGTGGGGCGAGGAGCGGTACGAGACGCCCGAGTTCCAGGCGCGTGTGCGCGACACGTTTGCGCGCCTGATCCGCACCGAGTACGTGAACTGGTGTGTGGTGGATGCCAGCCAATCCGCAGACGACGTGGAGGTCCGGGTCCGTGACGTTGTCGACGCGCTCGTATTGGGCGACATAGGCTATATATAGACGGTTACGTAACGTTCAATGAATAAAACAGTGTCCGTTCATAAAGCAAACATGGGCGACGCCAAGATCCTGTTCAGCTTCCAGCAAATGTACATGCGGGACCGTCTGCTGGTCGATAAGATGAGTGCGCACGCGCTGGAGAGACACCTGGTTAAAGAGTGGGAGAATTTTGCACGCAAGCAGATAGCGACCCTCAACCTGATGGTTCTCCCGCGCGTGTCGAACAAGTCGTACGAGGAAGTGCGGTCGTTGATATTCCGCATCGAGGACACGGTGCGCAACTACGACACGGTGCGCGGCATCCTGAAAGCCGTATCGACCTCGGACCGTCCCAACGTGGACTTGATTGTGCAGGCCCACGAGTACATCATCAAGCCCGATTGCATGGGGTGCGAGCAGTGCGGCCGCCACAAACAGGCGAACATGTTCACCGTAGTGAAACGTTTGTGACACGCGTGTAAAAAGATTTCAATAAATTGTATTTTATAAAACCCCGGGTTGAAACATTTACACAACATAATCGCTGTAAAAGTCGTGAAGGCGATATTCGAACAACACGATGCCCTTTACAACGGCTTGAAGCGCGAATCCCATCATAAAGTTGGTGACGGCCAGCACAAACGCGAATTCGGTGACGCCGTCCACCCGACACATGGCCTCCATCTGCATCCCGATGAACAGGTTGAACGCCACCGACACGATCCCGAACATAAGGTAGGCACACCCCACAACCAGCTGCGTGCGCACCATCATGAAATAGAATTATGAGCTAGTCATCCTCCCCCGTGCTCTCGTCTTCGGATTCCGATTCGTTCATCCGTACGGACTTACTGAGTTCTTCGCGCAACAAAGTATTGGATTCCTCCAGCATGACTAGTTTGGCCTGTGTCGCGTCGTTGGTCTTCTTCAGCGCCTCGTATTCGTTCCGGAGTTCAGCGAGGCTGGCCTTTGAACACTGCACGCACACATTGGTGTGGTCTGCCGCGGCGTCGCATCCGTTGATGATGAGTCCGCACGGCACCGTCCTGGGGTAAGTGCGCAGGAGCGCGAGCAATATGGGGTCCTGGTAGTTAATGTGACGCGTCTTCTGCCGGCACGTGGGACACGAGTACTGGTCGTCCTTGATGCATTTCTGGATACACTGGAGGCACGCCGAGTGAAAGCAGGGCATGGTAATAAAATCCCGGGCCAGCAGTTCCTTGCACGCCCCGCACTGCATCCGGACAACATCAACATTCACACCCAGCGACTGGACGTACACGGTCTTGTTGTCCTCGAGGCGCCGCCGCACACGTCGGGATATCCAGGCACGTTCGGGCATGTTAGAATAATGAGAGCGAAGTGGGCTGTACATCCAGTTTAAATCTTATTGGACATCATTTTCCAAAAATGTTCGGACCCGATGTACCGATGGTGTTTGTGGGCCTGGTGCTGAACGCGTGCCTGTACGTGAGCATGGCCGTGGTTGCGCTGTGGCACAGCTACCCGTACGTGGGCACGGTGTGTTCCACCGAACTCTGGGTATACGTGTTGGTGATGCTGTGTCGCGTGTGGTTGTCGATCCTGGTGCCTCCGTCGCGATGGTCCATGGGCGTGCTGGCATACGTCGGGATTGTGGCACTCGCGTACGAATCCGCGGACGAGACATGCGACGTGTTACGGTCGGCCGGCGTGGTGACTGTTGTGTTGAATATATTTATTGTGATTTTGCTGTCAGAATAAATCGATTATCTTTTACGCGGAACCATGCGGTACTGCACCGCGGGGTTCACCCTCGACCGCTGGGTGTTGGCGCGCACTGCCTTGGTGGCGGGCGCGCCGTACGCAGGCGGGATCTTCACCGGCAGCCCGCCCTGCACACTGGCCACGTTGCACATGCTGGCGGCCATGTCGTCTCCCGTCATCACCTGACACCCAGCCATGGCCGAGCTCCCCGCCATGTCGATGGGGGACCAGTACTCGGTGTGGGGGCTGTCCACGCCGTAGCCGGTGCGCGGATCGGTGTTGGATGGGTACGGCAGCGGGTCGTCGGCGAGGGCACACGAGGAGATGTTGCCGGTGGTTTGGTCGATGAGACTGGTGGAGCAGCCGGAGGGCGCCACGTCGCGCGTGCCCATGAGTCGGGGCTGGAAGCTGTCGTCACTGATGGACGGACCCATGTAGTTGTTCTGGTCCGCGAACCGGGAAGGTGCGTACCTCACGTCTCCCTGCGCGAGCACAACCTGCTCGGCGGAGGGTCCGTAACTGTTGAACGCGGGGTCCATCTGCTTGGACGCCCTCTGTGCGGCGATGGAGGCGGGGTAGCAGGCGCCACCCGCCACGTCCGGCCTGCCGGCGGCGGTGTTGATGCGTCCACAGTCCACGCCCAACTCCATGGTATCGTTAAAAAACTGCCGGTTTGCCGCGTCGTAACTGATGGCATCCACAGTGGAGGTTCCGTAGTGCGCCTTGGTGCTTGCGTTGTCCCGGGAGTACACCTGGTCGATCTCGCCAAACATGTTGGCGCCCACGGGCGCGCCGATAACATTGGCCTGCGACGGTGTAAATTGATACGCACTCGTGGTGGAGCCTAGAGAGGACATTTTTGTATTTTGACTAGATTTTATTACGCGCTGCCCGTGGTGCAATAAACATTATGCCTGAGCGGTGTTGCGCGGAATAAGATGCGGGTCCTTGGCGTGCAACTGGTCCACGGACAGGAACTTAATCATTTGGTTCCTGGCGTTGAGCGGCTGCAGCATGCCCTTGTCCCCCACGGTGCCTCGCTGCAGCCGCTTGCAGCTCAGGTTCCCGTGGATACCGTACAGTCCGTGATTTCGGATGTGGTCCCGCATTTCGCTGTCCGACGGCGGCAGCGGTGGGTCTCCGCACGTGGGCAGGCTGTCCGTGGGTTTGGGTGCAACCTTCAGGGTGGGCCCCGACTTGCCTGGTGTCAGTTTCGGCTTGCGCGGCTTGGATTTACGCGGAGACTTGGCTTTGCGGGGCCCCACCGTGACACCACCTCCGGGCGAGTACTGGTACACCTCGTCGTCGTGCACGGCTTCCGAGGGTATGAGTGTGAGTATGATGAGCAGGGTTGCGAGCAGAGACGTCACAATCGACAGCATCTGATGCTTGGTTGCGATGAGCACGACGCTGCTGGTGAGCGCGGCAACAATGAGCGCGTTGATTAAACCAGGGTTCATTTGTGTGTGATGCCGTTTTTATTTCTTGGCCAACAATCCCGTGATGGCGGCCATCATGCCCGACGGGATCTCGTCGGAACCCATCTGAGACACCATGGAGGTGAGGGATGCGATGTTGACGTCACCCGACTCCAGGGTTTCGCCAAACGCCTGCAGGTCTTCTTGATTGATGGCACTCCCCACCTCCTCGGCGATGCTCATGACGTTCACCTCGGAAAACGTCATTTCCCCGGATTTGATTCTGGAGGCGTACTTGGCCGAGGTGGTGGAGATGCCGACCTTCAGACTGTGCGGCATCATGCCGAGCAGGCTGGACATCTCGTCGGGCATGCCCTGCAGGTTGTCGATGTCCACCGCATCGGGGGTGTCGTCCGGCGCGCCGCAGAAATGGTTGAGGCGCGTGATGTATTCCCAGATGGTGTCCCTGGTGTCGGCGTCCATGTCCTTCCACTTGGCGGGCAGGTCGATGTCGTGCAGGAACTTGATGTTCTCGGCCAGCAGGCTTTCGTCTCGCCGCGCGCAGCGCTCGTACCAGGGAGACATGATTTCGTCGTAGCCCTTGACGGCCCGCTCCCCAATCTCGCGCAGGCGGGGGCCCGACACTCCCGACACCTGCTTGCGGAACATGTATTCGTACCCACGCACCTTGAGACACTCGGGGTACACCTCCTTGAGCGAGCTCAGGAACTCCTGCATGGTGTGCATAAATTGTTCAACGTCCATGTCGTTTCTGGTACGCTAAAAATAAAACTCGCGTATCAGAAACGCGCATGAGGTGCGAGCACCCCGACTGTAGACGCCGACTCGCTCTGAGTGACGAGTCGGTGCCGTGCAAGTGCGGGCGCAAGTTCTGCGGCCGGCATCGGTTCTACGACAAACACGACTGCGGGTTCGACTATCGCGTCGCGCCTACCACATCCGGTCCACAGAAGTTGCGCTCCAACGAGCATCAAGATTACTCAAACACCGCGTTCTAATTCCCCGGGTGTTACGCAACGTTCCTGGAATGTTCCCGCCCGACACCCACAAACCTCTCATAATTTCAACCACCATGATGTCCGCCTATGACTTCAACACCACGATCTACACTGACCCGGCCGCTGCCCTGCGGCTCATCCAGGACGCCCGATGCCACTTCAAGGCGTCGAGCTTAATCTCCGCCGTGACGATGGGTAACCACCAACTCGTGGACGTGCTGCGGTCCAAGGGGTGCGCGTGGCCGGCGTCTACGTCGCTGGCCTACATTTCCAACGGCAGCCTCGATGCGCTCATCAAGGCGCACGAGCAGGGGTGCCCCATCCACGCGGACGCGTTCGAGTGGGCGGCCCAGGAAGGGCACCTGGACATACTCCGGTGGATCCTGGAACACACCGAGGTGAATGAGCGCGCCAAGCTCGCCGCCCTGGGCTCGGCCGAGCACGGCAAGCATGAACACATTGTAGAATTCTTGCATTCGATTTTGCCAACTGCTTGAACAAATAAACTTTTACCGCGCGTCGATATGCGTGCGTAATCAATTCTAAACACACCAACAAATGCCGCGGTGGACGTATGTGTTGACAATAGACTCCATATTGTCCAGAGCCAGTGAGAGCTCGTGCGAGGTGTTGGAAACGACGGCTTCGGAAGGCACGCTCTTGCAATGGGACAGCACAACCAACCGCATATCCACGTGGGGTGAGCCTTTCTGGTGGGTGCCCCACGCATTGGTGACGGCAATGTTGTCGTCCGTTGGAGCCACCATTCGCCTCCGGCTGTGTGTCTCCCCCGACGGCGAGTACGGGTTCCACGTGGACATGAACACGTCCCGCTTTTTTTCGGACATCCACTCGGCCGGAGAGGTGGCGGTGTGCCGCCTGTTCGCCATTTGGGAAAACCACGTGTGCGTGTCGCGCGCCATCCCTTTGTTGATTGACAGGGGCGTGTTCACCGCCAACACGCGCAACTGCCGGAAGCAGCTCACGCCCCTGCAGTCCAAGGCGGTGGAGTGGATGCAGGGCCGAGAGATGTTTGCGGGGCTCGACGTCCCGGTCGACACGGGCCTGCACGTGGACGGGACCAACTTCATGTTCTCGTTCCGGGACAACATGTTTGTGGACGCCACGCACCCCCAGAACCAACACATCGTGCTGAACGCGGCCGCGCTCACCGGGCACCGGGGCACGGGCAAGTCGCTCATCATCCGGAAGGTATTGTCGAGCCGGCTGGGGACCATCTCCCAGCCCAAGTTTCCGCTGTACGTGCACCACTCGGACTTGGTGGTTGTGCCGGACCACCTGGTGCAACAGTGGAAGGACGTGCTGCACCCTCCTCGTGTCATCACATCGAAAGAAGAGGCACAGGCGTGGCGAGCGCCCGCGGTGCCCGAGTCCATGGTGTTGATCTCCTACTCGGCGGTGGTGCACGCGGTGCGCCACAACCAGGAACTGTTCGGGGAGTCTATCATGGACCGGATTCAGCGACGCAAGGGCTCCCGCACGCGCACCATCGCCTCGGTGGTGTGGGACAGGGTGGTGATCGACGAGTTCCTGTCCACTCCCATGATACCGGTGTTGCTGAAGAAGTTGTCCTGGAGTTTCCTGTGGGCGCTGCAGGGCGGTGCCTGTAGCCGCGACGAAGTGCAGATCGTGAAGACGCTCTACTCGCCCGAGACGCCGTTTGGAGACATCATGAAACACGTGGTGTACAACTATCTCCCCATCGTGGTGCCCATCCAAACCCTGGACCAGAGTGTGGTGAACATCGATGCCAGCCGTGACGAGGTTCGCCTGCGGCAGTCTCTGAACAGCTCGGACAACTGGGTGTACCCTCAGTACAACAAGCGTGCATTCCGCGTGGTGGAGTGCTGGGAGTCGGTGCTGGATGCGGTCCCAGAGGCCACCCCCGATGAACCAGTGGGGCTCGAGTACACCAACGACGACCAGTGGTTGTACCCGCACGAATACTTTGGGAGTATGCGGATAACCATCAATGGAGAGGAGATAAGCATCCTTGGGATGGAAGGCGAGGAGTACGAGTACGGGGAGGATGAGGAGGAGGAGGATGAGGAGGAGGAGGATGAGGATGAGGATGAGGATGATGAGGATGATGAGGATGATGAGGAGGATGATGAGGAGGAGGATGAGGAGGACGAGGAATACGAGACAATGGAGGTTGAAGAGCTGGAGGTGGTTCCGTGCGAGAACTTTGTGAAGAGCCAGGTGGACAAGCTGTCAAGTGGGGACATACCACAATGCGCGGTGTGCCTGGACCGAGCCTGTAACACCATGATGAGCTGTGGCCACACCGTGTGCTTCATCTGTGCGGCATCGATGACTCAACTCCAGGACGCGCGGTGTCCACACTGTCGATTCCGGTTGGGTGAGACCCAACTGTTTGTGGTTGGGGACGCGTTCGCCCACTCCGCCGTGTCGTGGTTGTCTTCCGCCATCCGGGAGGCGCGTGGCAGTAGCGAAAATGTGTTCGTGATAGGGAGTAACCGTGAGGGGGTGGCGAGCATCCGTAGCGAGGTGGGTGAGCCCTGCATCGTGCACTCGAGCGAACTGGCGGGGAAGGTGGAGACCAACGTCTCGCATGTAATATTACTCGACAAGTCGGCCAAGGTCCCGGATATGGTGAGTCACCCCACGCAATGTTTGCGGGTGACGAGACTCCACGTGAATTTCCCCGCGGCCATGTAATATATAAATTTATAATTACGCATCAACAAATATGTCCCGACGTCCCGACGTAGTCCCGGCGGCTCCCGCCGCCACCGTGGTGAAGAGTACAACGGGCCCCAAGTCCGCGTGGGAGAACCCCAAGGTGAAGGTGGCCGCCATGTTGTTGGTTGCGGTGGTGGCCGGCGTGTTCCTGTACCGCACAATCCGCAAGAGACAGGTGAAGAAGGATAGTAACGCGCAGTCCAAGGAGGAGGAGGTGCAGCAGTGGCAGTCGAACTTCGAGTCGGCGCCCCCGCGTCCTCGGCCTCAGCCCCGCGCGCCTGCCCATGTTCACCCCGGGGTGAACGCGCGAAGCCTGCCGCGTCGCCAGAGCATGCCCAACGCCAACAACCAGGCGCAGGTTCCGCCCGCGGACGTGGGGGTTGCGGGTAGTCCCATGCAGATGAGAGCCGAGAGCACGCGCCCCATCCGCGAGGAGGGCTTCAGTGAGCTGCCCCAGCCCGACATCAATCCCAACCAAACCACTACACCGGCCGCGCGCGCCGCCCCGGTCGCTCCCTCTGGGGCTGCAAAGGGAGATGGGTTTACAGCGGTGTAGACGCGTTGAATGCGCCGACTTGTTTTTAAAACGCACAATAAAACCATGTCAGAATGTTCAGAGTCCTCGGAAGATAACCATGTTGACATGAGTCACATTTGGGCGTCCCCGCCCGCATCGCCGGCGTCCCCCTCCGCATCGCTGGCGTCCCCGCCCGAGTCACCACCGCGCGCACACATACCGGGATACATCCGGGAACTGCTGCACGCGCTGGACACGAAACACGCGCTGTCCAAGGTGGACATTGACGACCAGCGGGACGTGCGCGCGTTTCTGTACGGCCTGAAGCGGGAGCGCGTACTCGAAGATCTCGTGCGCCTGCAGAAACTGCACGACTTGATGGCACCCAGCTTTCCGGTCAAGGATTTGGGCCTGGTGAAGGACCAGTACGCGCAGGTGGCGGCGGATCTGAACGATGTGGACCGTGGCAAGGTGGTCCAGCTCACGGCGGTGAAACAACGCACGGACGCGTTGAACGAAGCGGTGACGAAAGGTTTATTGGATGAACACCGGGACAAGACACTGTTTGGCTCTATTATTCGCTCGCACGCAAAGTCATTTACATCCACGACATCCGTTTGATTTGGGAGCTTTGGCGTACGCCTCGCGGGCCTGCTTCCACGCCGCTCGTAGTCCTACGGTACCATCCGTGTGCATGTGGTCTCGTGTGTTGGAGGACATGGGTTTTGGAGGCGGCGGTGGGGGAGGCGACGGTGGAGGTGGTGGCGGGGGAGGTGGTGGTGGAGGCGGTGCGGGTGGGGGAGGCGGCGAACTCGAGAGTGACGCGCGCACTCCAGTTGCCGAGTCCTCCGGGCTGGCGTGTTGTGACTGTAGGATCCTCAGCATTTATAGAATAAACAGTTTTTTACCCAACTGCAGGTTTACCGCGTTGTGTAGCGCGACCGTGTACCGATGTGCTGCCTGCTGCGAAGCAAAGTCGAACTGGGTGTGTCGGATGTGTTCCGACAGGTGCGCGCGGCACGCCTGGCACGGCAACACGTGTTCCCAGCATCGTAACAGGGCTTCGATCTTGTCGCCGCGCATGCGGTGAAGAATGCTCCACGCGACCGGGCCCCACACGGAGGTTGACACATCTCCCCCCACAAACTGCTGCATGACGATGTCCAGGTTCAGTGTGTGCTTCTCCACCTCGGTGTGGAACAGCGACACCACCACAAACGGGTCGTCGTCATACACCGGCAGCCCGCGGTCCATAACCAGCGTACACATTGTGTTCATGCGCTCAAACCAATCGCGCGGTGTTGGTTGCGGAGCGGCGGATGCGCAACAGTAGAGGAACTCAAGAAACTCGTGCATTATATGTGTAGCCCCCAAATTAATATGGGCGTAGTGCGACGAACTTTATTTTCTACGCGTTCAAAAAACATGTCCGGCGTATTCCGAGAACACGTGGCCACCGTAGCCAGCATCAGCAACTACGACTCGCAGGGTCCAAACTCCACCGGGGCCAGCTACAAGACCCAGCTGCACAAGTCGCAGACCGTGGAGTACGACTTTGCGGTGGACGGCGGTGCCGCGGGCAACATTAACCTGGCGCTGAAGTACCCCATCCCCGCCGGCTCGATTGTGTACGCCAGCCTGATGTACGCCACCACCACGTACGCGTCCGGTGGTGCCTCCACGGTGGAGGTGGGCATCAACGCGGCCACCGACATGAGTGCCGCGCCCGTCACGATTGCGCAGGTGAACGCTGGCTGGTACGAGCCCCGCGCCAGCGCGGTCGCGCCCGTCGTGGCGGCCGCCGAGGTTACCAACGTGATTTTCACGATCGCCACTGCCGTCGCGACCGCGGGTGTGGTGTCGGTGAACGTGCAGTACCTCGAGCCCAACGATGCTTAGAGAGATTAATAAATTTATTTGTTGTTTAACTTATTCAAAACACAGTGCTGATGGATGCACTCCAGCAAGTGCATGGTGAGTTCGTTCATGTCGTGCAGCGGCCGGATGTGCGTGGCCTCCACCGTGCCGTCCGCGGATACCATGCCCGCCACGCAATGGTACTGCCCGTCCTTCCACGGCGGCGGCCCGATCTGCAGGTCCAGATCCAGCATCTTGTTGGACTCCTGTCGGATGCGTTCCTCTACATCGTCGACCACGCGCGTCGTCACGCAGTTGCGGGAGCCGCGCACCACCCCCGTGGAATCGTCGAGGTCGAACAACCACGACACGCGCGAGCCGGGCACGAACGTCAGTCTTCCCACGAGCATCACGACGTCCACATCGGGCGCGCTCCGCAGTTGACGCACGGTGAGCCTGCGGATGCGCAGCAGCTCCATTTGGGTTTATGACGATTCTCCGGCGGATATGTAAAAATGTGCCCCGAACCAATCGACGTCGACGGAAAATCTGGGTGGAATGAACGGCACGAATGGATGCTGAAACTGTGGGCCGAGGAATCCACCTGCCTGCGCAAGATGCACGAGATGAGCCACCTGAAGTTCGAGCTGAACAACCTGCAGCTCACGTTGCCGGTGATAATCATGTCCACGCTCACAGGCACGGCGAACTTCGCGCTGTCGTCCTTCACGGAGCCGTGGAAGACGCGCATCCCGGTGATTATCGGGGCGATAAACATCTTGTCGGGCATGGTTACCACCATCGCGCAGTACCTGCGTGTGAGCGAGAAGAGTGAGGGCCACCGCGTGGCGTCGCTGTCCTACGGTAAGTTGAACCGCAAGGTGTCGTCTGAGCTGGCGCTGCCCCGACACGAGCGGTCCGTGTGTGGGCTGCAGCTGTTCAAGCAGTGCCGGGCGGAGATGGATAAACTGGAGGAACAGAGTCCGGAGATCGGGGGAGACATTATATTATTGTTCGAAAAGCAGTTTGGGGAGAACTTGAATGAGTACGACATCGTGCGGCCTCCCAACATGAACCTGCGCCCGGTGGAGATCTGCACCAACGACGTGCGCGCCGACATGATGCGGCGGCGCTGCTCGGCCGGGCCGATTAGCCCGTCCTCGTCCACCACCTCCAAATCCAGGGTGGGCTGGGACGTGCTGACGCGCGCGCTGAAGCAGGCCAGGCCATCGCCCATCCCGCGCGAGATTGGGTTCACGCCGTCGTTTGATGGCGAGTCCAAACTGTCGGAGAAGTCCGAGGACGAGAACGTCTAGACGTAGTCGAGCGCCTGTCGGAATTCTTCTCGACTGAACCCGCACGCGGTCCAGTCCGGCAGGCGCGGCTCGCCGCGTTTGATGTGGTCCAGGTGGCACGCGGGTCCCTTCCGACACAGGCCGAACACGTAGTCCGGGCACGGCTTCTTGGGTACCGGCTTGCTCACGTGACGGAAGACGCACGTGTCTTCGTTAGAGCACTCCCCGTCGTAGTAGAACTTGCACACCGGCATGTACTCGGGCGCGGCGTTGTGCATGAACTCGCACTCCAGCGCGCTCTTCACGCACAAGCCCCGCAGCCAGTGGGTGCACGTGGAGTTTCGTTTGCGTCGCTTCGACGGGTTGTTGGCGTAGAACTGTTGTTCGTGCTGTCGCGCCTGCGCATCGAGTCGGGCCATGTGACTCTCCATGTCGATAGTGTCGTCGACGGGAGACTCGGGCACGCGCACCGCAGCCGGTTTGCGCACCCTTCCGCGGTGCACGCAGAAATGTTCCGAGAATGTCCAGTCGAGTGGTGCGGGTGTGGGTGTGGGTGTGGGTGTGGGTGTGGGTGCGGGTGTGGGTGTGGGTGTGGGCGCGGGTGTGGGCGCGGGTGCCGGCAGTCTCCTCTTCATGGGGGCATTCCGCACCACGTAGTTACCCGAGTCGTCCTTCATGGCGTCCCCGCGCTCATCCTCGGCGACCCGACGCAGCAGCGACCTGGGGATGCCGTGGGGTCGGCGCACCTTGTCTAGCGAGCGGTGTGCGATGGTGTCGCACGAGGTCTCGCAGTCGGCGCGGAAATGGTTGGACACCGCGCCACACCCGTTGCACACGTAGTCGGGCGGCGGCACGGGCGTCACGCCGTCGTAGCTGTACTCGGCCGGGTGCAGCAGCTCGTGCTTTTTGGAGAACACGTTCATGTTCTGCGACATCACGGCGGCGAGCTTGTCCTCCTCCGTGCTGCACTTGTCCAGGTTGATGCGGAAGAAGGCGGGAGTGTACACGCCGTGGGACGACACGTTGCCGCCCGCCGTCTGGGTCTTGGCCAGCGCGTGCGGGTAGGGTTTCCGGAACAACACCACGGCGTCGCCCTTCTTTACCTGGGTGCGCGCGCGCAGGCTTTGGTCGGGCACAAACTTGCGCGACACCTTCCAGTCGGAGTAGTACATGGCCGCGAAGTAGCACCACATGTGTCGCCGCGTGGTGCGCAACATCTTCATCTCCAGCTCGTACCGCACGTTCTCCCATGTGCCATGGTGGGCGCAGCGCTTCCATCCTGGTCGACGTCCACACTCGGACGCGAGCGCGTAGTGCATAATTGAATTATGCGTTACATGGGTACAAACATGTTATTCCCATCGTTAAATGGAGTTCAAGACATTCGACCCGACGAAGATCGGTTTTGGGGTAGTGTACGTGGAGGCCGCACGTCAGGGCGGAAAGACGGTGTTGGGCCGCGACCTGCTGTTTCACAACAAAGCCAAGTTCAACCGCGCGGTGTATGCAGAGCCCGGCGATATAGCAACGGACGCGTATGATGAACAGGATTTTCCCGTGTGGTGCGAGTTAAAAGACTACGGCGAGATGCAGTCCATCATGGACGCCCAGAAGACGGGCGGGGGCAACGTGGTGGTGATCATGGAGCACTACACTGCGCACGATAGCGGAATTGGGAGAGAGCTCTACCTGAACGGTAGGCATCGGCGGATGTTGTGCATCAACTCGGAGCAAGCGTTCTACCCAAGTTGTGCGCCACTAAAGGGACAAGTCGATTACGAGTTTATTCGACTCGTTATGGATAAGCAAAAGACATGGAAGCGGGCTTTCAACATTTTCCCCACGTATGAGGAGTTCCTGGACGCGTACAACCGGTGCACCCAAGACTACAGTTTCATGGTGATTGACAACACGGTCCGCTCAGACCGGATCGAGGACCGCGTCTTCCGGTACAAGGCCACCTACCCCCTGCCCGAGTTCACGCTGGGCTAGGGGCCTTCAACAAACTTAAGTCCCCAGCCTCGCGCGTCCATAAATTGAAACAACGAATACATGTTCCGCCCAATCGTGTCGTTTATTCGGTGCATCTCTTCGTCCGTCACGGGGAAGCAGTCCGACCACCGGTCGCCCACCGTGAGCGCGCACGCGCCGCCGTGCGCCTTCTGAATCATGTCGCGCGACTGCTGCTTGAACTTCCCAATCTCGTACCACGACGTGATGTGACGCGGCCGCATCACCACCATGGCCGGGTCCGCGATGCCCACCGACTCCAGGTCCGCATAGGTCTGGCGGCGGTTGCGCGGGAAATCGGGCCGGGCGGTGACGTAGTACACCCCGAGCCCGCGCTGGTGTGCCGCGGCCACCAGGTCCAGGCCGTTGCTCACAGGTGTCACGGTGTCGCCCATGCCGTTCAGCACCGTGTCGTCGATGTCGAACACCACAAAGTCTCCCGGGTCGGCGTGGTCGAGCACATCGAGTATGTATGGCCGCAGCGTGGCGAACGTGGGGCTGGACCACATGTTTTTAATGCTCGGGTTTATTTTTGCAACAACTCGTGTCTCACTTGGTCCCGCGTCATGGCGGTGCCGGAATATCCGGTGCCGGCCGCCACCGCCGCCTCCTCCTCCCCGGGCTTGGCCGCTCGCGAGAAGTTCTCGCGGAAGTACGCCCCCACCTGCGCCTCGCGCTGCTGCTTCGACATGGCCAGACGCTCCTGCACGCGGCGCATCTCGATGAGTCGGAACACGTGCTTGCGGTCCTGCTTCGAGTTGGGGCCCACGATCTTGCGGAACAGGCGCGGCAGCTTCTTGAAGAACTCCTTGTACTTGGGGTTCTTCTCCATCAACCACGCGCGGAAGTCGTCCAGACTCAGGGTCGCCACCTCGGGCAGCTGCCGGCAGTCCTCCACGTCCTGGTACAGCGACACCACCACGTCCTTCACCTGCGACATGGGCAGGATCTCGTGCGCGGGCAGCACCGTGGTGCGGTACTCGTACACCTCGGGCCGAGGCTCGCCCGGCTCGGTGCGCAGGGATTGGATGAACTCGGAGGCGTCGGTGAGTTTGATTTCGCGCGCGCCCTCCACGTCCAGGTTGTCGGGCGTTTCCAGGATCTCTCTCACGGGGTTCCTCTCGAAATTCATTTTGTAGTCACAACATAAATTTTTACGACATGTCCAAGCGCGTGTACCCGAAGACGCCGCGCGCGAAGCCCGCGGAGACGCCCCTCGAGTTCGAGTCGTTCCGCTACCCGGAGCTGGACCGGCAGCTCAAGGGCCTGCTGGACCGCCAACACCGGATGCTGGGGCGCCACGGCAGCACTCTGCACGCGGCGACTAAAACGCGCGAGTTCAAGAAGTGGACGAAGCGCGTGTGGGGCCTGGTGGGCGAATGGCCGCAGAGCGCGCTGCGCGCCATCCATTACTACACGCTGTTCCTGAACGAGGTGGATGGGTACATGCACCACTACAAGTGGCAGGGCTACGCGTGCATGTGGATCGCGCTGAAGATGGAGTACGACACCAACATCCCGGGCACGGACATGGTGGACCACCTGTTCGGCAGCGTGCCGAACCCGGACGAGTGCTGCGAGTACCTGATACAGGCCGAGCGCGAGGTGGCCGAGACGCTGGGCTACAACTTTTCGCGACCCATGCCGATTGAGTTTGCCAACGTGCTGGTGTGCATGGTGTCGGACGGGCCGGCCCACATGCGCGCGGTGATGAAGACGCTGAAGCGATGTTCGTGCCGCTCCAGGTTTGTGATGGTGCCGCCGAGTTTTCTGGCGGCCGCGGTCGTGGCCGCGGTGGTCCCCTCCGCGGTGGAGGATTTGAAAAAGTTGGTGCCGGGGTGCGACATGGATTATATTTTACCGCATGTGCGGCTGGCTAACGAATAATAACACCAACCACAAATATTATGAACACCACCGTGTGCAGACAGCACATGGCGTGCAGGATGCCGTGCGCGCACCCGCTTTGCTGCGACAGCGCGAGCATGCCCAGCCCGGAAATAATCGGGTTCGTGATGAGCCTAAAGTAGGCAATCGGTTGGATCTCGTAGGTCAGCGCGAACAGCGCGTCCATGAGAATGATGACGAGCTTCACGGCGGACACCACCCAAACCAAGAAGTCGCCCGACCCACACGCGTACAGCGTCCGGTACTCGCACGTGAGGCCAACCATCAGTATCAGCGTGTGCACCGCGCCGAGGTACGCCACGAACTTGGTGGTGGGCGGGAAAGCCATTCCTGGACGACGCGACATGAATATTTGTGCGCGTGTAATAAATGAAGCACCCCAAACCAGTGCGGGTGCAGCTGGCGTACTCGCCAATCGACTCTGCCTACGGCTCGTGCGCGGTCCCGTTCCAGCCCAACGCACCTTCGCGCGCCGTGGCGCCCACCGCCGGACGCGCCACCCCCTACGTCACCGACCCGCTGCAGTGCTGGCAGAACCTGGGCTCGGGCGAGGTGACGTGTCTCAACAACGAATCCCACGGCGGGCTGTCCGGCATCCGCAACGTGCCCTCCATCCCGTTCGACTCCCCGCTGAACCGCATCCTGACGCGCGAACCGGTGGGCCCGTGGGAGTTGGTGGGCTTCATCACCACCGACGACCCCACACTGGCGCAGTCCAGGGACCGCACCATGACGATGTACGCGCAGACGGTGGACCGGCGGCGGGACCGGTACAACTACCGGGTTGTGGACTCCAACGCGGTGCCGCTGGACATTGGCGACAAAGTGCGGTGGAAGTCGGACGGTGAAACCGTGGCCATCCCGGGCCAGAGCGCCACCTACACTATGCATCTGTATGGACAGTTCAAATAAGCTTTATTCGTCTCCTCGCCACCATGCACCGATTCTGTCGCGAAAACCCTCTTCGTCGGGAAACTCGCCCGACCACCAGTCGGATATCTGTCCAACAAGAGGTTTATCCTTATCGTACCGCAACGCCATATCCTTTGAGGCAAACTTAAACACTTCCGCGGTTATCCAACCATTTGGGCCTTTATCTATAGGAACATCCGCAACGATTAAGTAGCGTTTGTTCTTTGTCCTTCTGTACCCAATGTATGGGTGTGCTATCATCACCGTGCGCCTAAGATGCGGAGAGTAAAACTGGATTCCTCCTTCTTCTTCTAATTTCCGAAATCTTTGGAGTGGTCTCCCGCACTGGCTCGCCTTTTGAATAAACTATGCTGCATATGATAAAACGATGCATTTATCCGAGACCTCAAAAACCGTCGCATCGGCACGGCTCGTGGTGGTGGACGGCATCGAGATGGCGTCCGGCTTCCCGCTGTCCGCGCCCGACGGAAGTGCCGCGGCCCCCTCCTACTCCTTCAGTGAAGACACCGGCGCCGGCTTGCTGGTTGACACCACAGGCAGCATGTCCATGAGTGTGGGGGGCGTGGTGTCGTGGGCGGCGTCCTCCGGCTCCAACGTGTCGCTCGCGGGCGGGCCGCCCACAAGTTTCGGCGGTGGCAGCGGGGTGGTACACCTGTCCGAGGTGGGCACCACACCCTCGTCCGCGCCCAACGGCGGCAGTGGTGGCGCGCTCTACGTGTCCGGCCCCTCCCTGTTCTTCACCAACAACCTGGGTGTGAACGTGAACCTCACCAGCCTGTCGGGCGACTTGAGCGGGCCCGGGTCCAGCACCGACGACCGCGCCGCGCTGTTCAGTGACGCCACCGGCAAGAACATCAAGAACTCCACCCTGTTCCTGGACGCCGCCAACTCGTCGGTGCAGAGCGCGGCCGGCTCGGCGGGCGCGCCCCCGTTTAGTTTCGGGTCCGACGCGAGCACAGGCATGTACAACTCCGGCGTGAACCAGCTCGGCTTCTCCACCGAGGGTGTGCTGCGCATGGACGTGACCTCCACCGAGGTGGTGTTCTCCACACCGCTGCTCCTGCCCTCCGGAAGTGCGGCCGCGCCCGGGCTCGCCATCTCGGACGGCGGCGTGTACGCCTCGGGCAACAGCGTCGTGATCGCGAACGACGGTGTGCCGGGCCTGGTGGTGTCGCCCGGGCCCAACGTCGCGATTGGGGGCGCGGTGCCCACCAACTACGCCTCGGGTGTTGGCGTGACGCTGCTGCACCAAGTGAGTAGCGCGCCCACAACCGCCTCCACCGGGGGCATCTCGGTGTACACCGAGGGAACCGCCGTCAAGGGCATGACTACCGCCGGCGTTGTGCTGGACTTTACGTCGTGTCTGGAGGGCGCGGCCGCGTCCACCGACACCGCGCTTGCGCGCTTCAGCGGGGTTGACGGCGACCTGCTGCAGGACTCGAGCGTGTTGGTGGCGGGCACCGGGGAGGTGAGCGCGCCCGCCGGCACTGCCAGCCTGCCCACCTACACGTTCAGTGGCGACACGGGCACGGGGCTGTACCGCGTGGAGGCCGACACGCTGGGGATCAGCACGTCCGGCGTGAACCGGCTCACGCTGGAGGACACGGGCGAGACCCTCGCCAGTGTGCGTCTGCGCTTTGACGATGGGCTGGTGGGCGCGCCCAGCATGGCGTACACGTCCGGCAGCACCACGGGCATGTACACCGACGGCACCAACACCATATTCGTTGGCGACGGCAAGCCCGGGCTGGTGGTGAGTCCGAACCTGAACGTGTCGCTGGCGGGCGGCGTCGCGGCCTCGTACGGTGGGGGCGAGGGCGTGATGTTCCTCAACCAGGCAGTCGTGGACCCCACCACCAACGTCACCAGCGCCGGGCTGCTGTACGTGCCGGTGGGTGACGTGGAGTTGCTGCGCTTCCGTGACACGGGCGGCACCGTGACGGATGTGAACGGCAGCATCGTGGGGCCCGCGTTGTCCACCGACCGCGCGGTGGCGCGCTGGGATGGAGCCAGCGGGCGGCTCATTCAGAACAGCAGCGTCACCGTGTCAGCGGCCGGCAACATGTTGGTTGCGGATGGCAGCGCGGGCACGCCGTCGTACAGCATCGTGGGCGACACCGACACCGGCTTGTTCTCGGCCGGGGCCGACAGCCTGGGTGTGTCGCTGGGTGGCGTGCTTGAGCTGAGCGTGAGCTCTGTGGTGGCACTGACGCAGGTGCTGGACATCCCGGTGGGTGTGGTGGGCGCGCCCTCTCTGAGCTTCGCCTCGGATACCACCACCGGCTTGTTTCATCCCTCGGCCAACACGGTGTCGTTCGTTGGCGGGGGTGCCGCCGGGATGGCAGTCACGCTCATCTCCGGTGGTACCAACCCGAACATAACCCTGTGCTCGGGCACACTCGGGTACGGCGGCACCACCGAAGGCGAGCGCTTGGTGAAGATCGACGACGTGGCGGTGGCGCCGTCGGGGGCGGCCGCGGGGGGTGGCCGGCTGTACGTGTCGGGCACCACGCTGAACTTCCACGCGGCCTCGGGGGGGATCGTGGACCTGCTCGACATCACGGCCGGGCCCGGCTCCAGCACCGACGGAGGCATGGTGCGATGGGATGGCGTGTCGGGAGCGCTCGTGCAGGACTCGGGTGTGCTCATTGGCGGGTCCGGCACCACGGTGGAGCCACCCACCGCCACCGCGGCCGCGCCCTCGCTGTCCTTCACGTCTGCCACCGACGCGGGCGTGTACTTCCCCTCGTCCACTTCCATCGGAGTGGCCACCGACGGCGTGGAGAGGCTGTCCGTGTCCGCGTCCGCCGTCACCACCAACGTGTTGTACGCGGACGCGGGTGTGGAGATCGGCGGCGCGGCGGGCGTCAACTACTCGCTGTCGGCCGCCAACTTCATCTCAGACGTGCAGAGCGCGAGCGGCACGTTCACCTGGTCCAACTCCTCGAGCACCATCATGTCGACCTCGGGCCTGGACCTGAGTTTCGCCAACAACCTGGTGTTCACCGAGGGCACGGAGACGTTCTCGGTGGGGCACGACGGCACCGACTACGTGTTCGACTCCGCCGGCACCTCTCCCGACGACATCGCGGTCAGTGTTGGCGGCGCAGACGTGCTGCAGATCCCGGAGACCGGCGACATCCTGCCGATCGTGGACGTGGTTGTGTCGGGCCGGTGCGTGGCCACCAGCAGCTCGGTCGACCCGAACGAGTACGTGTACTCCACATCAGTCGCAAACAACAACGGCATGCACCGGTTCGATAACGGAAACGTGCAGTTGAGCGCTGGCGGCGGCGTGGCGTTAGAGGGCTTGGCGGACAACAACGTGTTGATTGGGCGAAAGATTACGGACAACGTGTCGGGCGAGGCGGTGTTCGGGATATCGTACGCGGCCACGCTGCCGACGCTCGGGGGTGCCAACCAAATCACACTGTTCACAACAACAACAACTTCTGCGCCGCATGGTGCGGGTGCCATCGATGCCTCGAATACCCTCAGCCTGTGCGACGCCGGCCGAGTTCGAGCCAGCATCAGCATCACCACCAGCGTGAGTGCGGCCTCCACGCTGAACACGGACGACCTCACCTGGACCGAGGTGGACGAGTACGGGGTGTCGGGCACCACAACCGGGCGCATGACAACCGAGTCCAAAGCGTTTGTGGGCCTGACGGTGAACGCCGAGTGGGCGAGCAACGACTTCATGTACCGCCGCGTGTCCATCATGCGCCGCACCGCCGGGCCGACCTATACGCTGTTGAACAGCGCGAGCGTTCGAGCCACGCCGGGTGGCGAGATTACGGGCCAGACCGTGTACTTCTTCGGGGCCATCGACCCCGCGACGGACGAGCTAACGGTGCAGTTGGAGAACACCGCGGGCAGCAGCGTGGGCGTGAGCTTGACGGCCAGCCTGGTGCGGTACGGCACGAACGAGTAATCGCGAGATGTTAATTATACAGTTTAATTTTATTGCATCACAATAAATGTCGATATCCGAAAGATCGTCCACTGTTCTGGATGCGCGTTTTCTGACGCTGAACAACACGGAGCCGCTCGCCGGATTTCCGCTGGGTGCTCCGGATGGGAGTGTGGCGGCGCCCTCCTACTCTTTCGAGCGCAACAGTGGCACCGGCCTGTCCCTGGTGTCCGACAACCTGGTGTTTGGCGTGAACGGCGTGTCGTCCGTGGTGGTTGGCATGGAGGCCAACGTGGCGTTCGGAGCGCCGCCCGCCGACTACGGTGCCACAACGTCCGGAGAGGGCGTGCTGTTTCTGAACGAGGCCACATCCACCCCATCGGGCGGCTCGGGCAGCATCTTGTACGTGTCCGGCTCGGACCTAATTCTCGACAACGGCTCGCGCATCGTGCTGTCTGCCAAGGGCGGCGACGTGTTCGGGCCGGCGTCCAGTACCCTGAACGCGGTCGCGTCCTTCGACGGTGTCACGGGCAAACTCATCCAGGACACGTTCCTGCTGGCCACCGACACCACCTTGCTGGCAGCCGACGCCAGCGCCGCCTTTAATTCCTACGCCTTCAGTGCCGACTCCGACACGGGTCTCAACCTCAACGCGGGCGTGTTCTCCCTGGCGGCGGGCGGCGCGGACCGGCTGCACATCCTCCCCACCTCGGTGCAGGTGCAGGAGACCACAACCAATGTGTGGGCCCCCGACGGCTCGGTGGGCGCGCCCGCGTACAGCTTTTCATCCGCACCCACCAGTGGCGTGTTCTTGAGCGGCACCGACGTCAACCTGGCGACCGCCGGCGTCACCGGCATGGTGGTGGAGAACGTGGGGGGCGCGGTGCCGAACGTGGCGCTCGCGGGCTCGGCACCCAGCGACTACGGCGCGGGCACACCGGGTGTGGGGGTCGTCTTCGTGCCCGAGGCGTCCGTGGTGCCGAGTGGATCGCCCAACCTGGGGTCGGGCTCCATCCTGTACGCCAGCTCGGACGAGCTGTACATCCTGAGGGCGGACGGGGACGCGCTCGACCTCACCAAGTGCGCCGAAGAGACGTCGGGCACCACCACGCTCAACGCCGTGGTGCGCTACTCGGGGGCCACCGGCAAGATTATCCAGGACACCACCACGCTCACCGTGGACGCGAGCGGGCAGTGGGCCGGGCCCGATGGCGCGTTGTCGGCCGTCACCTACGGGTTCGCCTCCGACCCCAACACCGGGCTGTACAGCGAGGGTGCCAACGTCATGAACCTGGTGACGGCCGGCGCGAGTCGCCTGCGTGTGGCCGCCGCATCGGTGAGTTTCACGGGCGTGATGCGCGGCCCGAGCGGCTCCGAGTCCGCGCCCAACTACACCTTCACCTCCCTCCCAACCTCTGGCCTGTACTACGACGCGCTGGTGGACGCGCTGTGTGTGGCATCCGACTCCACCTGTGTGATGGCGGCGCTCGCGAGCCCCAACCTGTCCCTGTGCGGACCCGCGGCCGAGGCGGGGGGTGGCGCCGACACCCTGCTGGTGCACGAGGTCACCACCGCTCCCTCCACCAACCCCACGGACGGCGTGTTCCTGTACGTGTCAGGAGACGAGTTGCTGATGCGCACTCCCTCGGGCACGCTGTTCACGCTCACGGACCAAGTCACCGGCCCGGGCTCGGCCACGGACGAGGCGCTGGTGTTGTTCAGCGGCACCACGGGCAAGGTGGTGCAGAATAGCCTGGTTACCGGGTCCGACGCGGGCAAGCTGAGTTCGGGCGACGGTCTGGTGTCCGCGCCCGCCTACTCCTTCACGTCCGACCCGGACTCGGGCATGTACATCTCGGGCACCGACGTGTACTTGTCGGTGGGAGGCGGCGTGGGTGGCGTCGGCCAGCTCAAGGTGGACGGCAGCGCGGTCTCCGCGGGCGTGCAACTCCAGGTACCCTCGGGCACGGCTGCGCTGCCGAGCCTGATTTTTACCGGAGACCCCGACACCGGGTTGTTCCTGGGCTCCAGCCAGGTGTCGGTGAGCACGGGCGGCAAGTCGGGTCTGCGACTCGGTACCGCCGGCAACGTGAGTCTCACCGGCTCTTCGTCGTTCGGGGCCGGGGAGAATGTGGTGTACATGGAGGAGGTGGGGGTTGTGCCGGCTGGTACACTCGCATCCGGGGGGCTGCTGTACATCACTGGCACGGACCTGGTGTTCCACGACGACGCGGGCACGGCCACAACCGTCAATGACTCCACCGCCGCCGTGGGTGGGCCGACGTCTTCCACCGTCAACGGGGTGGCGTACTGGAACGGCACATCCGGAGACACGGTGGCGGGTGCTTCGGTGCTCGCCACGGCGACGCAAATGTCGGCAACCGAGTACCGAGTGGCGGTGGGCACGGGCATCACGAACGACACCTCGCGTCTCGACTTTACGTCGGGCGCGGGGTCTCTACTGGTGGGGTCCGGCGGCGTGGAGGTGACCCACCCACTGCACGCGGACACGCAGCTGCGCACCGGGGGTGCCACTGGGTTGTCGGAGACGGTCTCCGGCACCACGCTCACCTCCAACCATCTGAACGCCGCCGGCACGTTCGAGTGGAGACGCAACGGGGCCACCATCTTCCAGACGTCCGCGCTGAATCTCACAACCGCCAACTCGTACGTGTTCCCGAGCGGCACCGAGACGCTGGAGATTGGCAACACCGCGGCCACCACGTACACGATTGCGTCCACCAGCAGCGGCACCACCGACGACGTGGTGTTGGCGGTTGGTGGCGCCGAGCGCGTGTCGTTCACGGATGCCGACCCCTACGTGGGAGACGCGGTCGTGTCCACGGGTCGACTCGGATCGGGCTCGATCGACGTGTTCGCCCCGAACGGCTCCATCGCGGCACCGGCGTACACGTTCTTCGACAGCCTGGGCTCGGGCATGTACTACGACGCGGCCACCACCTCGCTGGGCTTCTCTGTAAACTCGAAACTGGCGGTGACGTTCGCCGACGCGGGCACCATCGGCAACATGGCCATCTGCACTGCATCCCCCCCATCCTCGTACAACGGGGGCGAGGGCGTGGTGTACATCGGTGAAGCCGTCACGGAGCCCACCGTCTCCGACGCCGACTACGCCGTGGGCTACGTGACTTCGGAGGATGACTTGAAGCTGAGTGTGGACGCCACCGACGCCGCGTCGAACTGCACACTGAACGCGGCCGCGCGGCGCGCGCAGGTGACACTCAGCAGCTACACCGTGGCCGACGACACCTCGGATGATTTGGATGGGGAGACGTGGACGGACGTGGACAGCGCGGGGGTGAGTGGCACCACAACGGGCGCGCTGTCGATTCCCTCGACCGAGACCACCGTCATGGTGATCGCGCACGCCACGTGGGTGGCGAACAACTTTGGGTATCGCCGCATCTCCATCACGTCGGGCGCGGGGCACACGGTGGAGGCCACCTCGGCACAGAGAAGCACGGGGAGCAGTGACACCACGGCACACACCGTCACCCTGGTTCGGCGCCTGAGTTCGAGCGAGGCCAACCTGCAGTTTGCGGCGCAGGTGTACCAGAACTCGGGCGGGAATTTGGATGTGGACGTCACCATGACGTTGCTGCGGATGAACTAATACATGTTTAAAAATTTATTGTTCCGTTTTGATATTGACACGACATTCAGCAATCAGTTTCGACACACGCTGGTTCACAAATGCCGGGATGCGCGGCGCGCGCTTGCGTTCCGGTACGGGACTCACACGCAGGTTGCGCATGACATTGTGTGTGTTGACGCACCGCCCGCCACACGGGGGGATCGCGTCGATGTAGGTGGACGCCTTGACGCCGCTCGAACCGTACGTGTCCAGCAGGTACACGCATTTATGGATGACGACACTCACCATGGACTGGTTCGAGGCGTCGTTGCACGCTTGATGATTCGAGACGCGGTTCAGGAACACGCAGACGGCCGAGGTCACGCTCGTCTTCAGCAGCGCAAAGTGTTGCCCCCAGCGTTTCGGGTTGAGAAGCTCCAACTCCATGGCAGACAGAGTCGAAAACGCGCGCTGCAGGTCGGTGGCCGAGGTGAGCTCGTGAGAGAGCTGGTGGGTCTTGTTGGTGTACTCCATGTTCGAGATTATGAACCTAATGGAGCGGCAGTGTGCGCGCCGTTACGTAACGCCCCAAGTACCGGCAACCAATAAATTGTTGGATTTGATAAAATATGAGTCTGAACGTCACGCCTTTTACAGAACTCCACCGCACGGTGTTGGATTGCGCGCAACTGGCGGTGAGTACCGCCGACCTGGTGTCGGGCTTCCCCATACTGGCCCCCAACGGAACCCTGGGTGCACCATCTTACTCGTTTGCATCCAACACCGACACCGGACTGCTGCGCACTGCCGACGGGGTGCTGGCCGGCGTGGACGCCGAGGCGGGACTCGTTGCCGCCGCCGCCTCCAACGTGGCTCTCGGCTCCGTGCCGTCCGACTACGGCGGGGGCGCGGGTGTGGTGTTCCTCTCCGACGCCGTTGTGGATCCGGTGGGGGTGCCCAACGCCGGCTCGGGCGGCATCCTGTACGTGGCCGGCGCAACCCTCAACTTCCTGGACGCCGCCGGGACGTCGGTGTCGCTCACCACGGCGGGCGGCTCGGACGTGACGGGTCCGGAGTCCTCGACCACGGACCAGCTGCTGCGCTTCTCCACCACCACCGGACGCGTGGTTACCAACTGCGACACCACCTACACCTCGGGACAACTACTCACCGGGGATGGCGCGCTGACGGCGCCCGCCTACTCCTTCTCCTCCGAGTCCAGCACCGGCATGTACGTGGCCGGCACCACGCTCAACTTTTCGGGCCTGGGCGTGCGCGCGCTGTCCCTGAACTCGGCCAGCGCCACCTTCGGTGTGCCCCTCACGTCCAGCTTCACGGGCTCGGCCGCAACCCCCGAGTTCTCGTTCACCTCCTCCGTGTCCTCGGGCATCTTGTACGACTCCAACCACCTCCAACTATCGAGCGGGGGCGATGTGGGGCTCGCGGTGGGGGGCGCGAGCACGCGCAACGTGTCGCTCGCGGGCGCGGTGCCGTCGTATGGCGCCAACGCGGACGGCGTGCTGTTCATCCCCACCGCCTCCACCGACCCGGTCGGCGTGCCCAACGGCGGGAGCGGCGGCGTGCTGTACGCCACATCCGGCGGCACACAGCTGAGATGGTTGGACGCGTCCGGAAACTCGGTGTTGCTCGGCGGGAGCGTGGACTCGGTGAGCTCCAGCGTGGACGGCCAGCTCGCCGTGTGGACCAACACCACCGGCTCGGCGGTTGCGGCCCGGCCGGTGATCTCGGACGCGGGCGCGGTGCACGCGGTGCAGGACGCCAACCTGGACAACCCCGCGTACTCCTTCACCGCGAGCGGGAACACGGGCATGCTGCTCAGCTCGGCCGGCACGCTGGCGTTCCAGGCAACCACGGACCAGTGCGTCACCGTGAACTCACAGGCCGTGTCGGTGTGCGCGCCCGTGTTGTTTCCGGATGGCTCGGCTTCCGCGCCGGCGTACTCCTTCTCGGCCAGCACCAACACGGGCGCGTACTCCAACGCGTCCGACGCGTTCAAGACCACCGCGGGCGGCAACACCTCGTGGGCTGTGCGCGCCGACAACAACCTCGTGCTGGGCGCCGGCACCTCCGGGTTCGGGAGTGGGGAGGGCATCGTGAACATCCTGTACGCGTCCGTACTGCCCACCACGGCGCCCTCCAGTGCCGGGCTACTGTACACCTCGGCCGACAACCTGCTGTTCAGGGACACCTCCAACACCGAGCACACGCTGACGTCCACCTCCGCGGTGTTGCGCGAGGCGTCTTCCACCGACACCGGCGTGGTGCGCTTCGACACCACGGACGGAAAGGTTATCCAGGACACCTCCACCATCATCATCCCCGACACTGGCGAGGTCCGGGTGGTGGGGTCCGAGGGCTACTCGTTCACAAGCAGCGCCACGTCGGGGCTCGTGGCAGGGGGCGCGGACACCCTGAGTCTGGTGAGCGCAGGCACCACATCGCTCACGCTGACCTCGGCCTCCGCCACGGTGGCCGCCGCGCATGTGCTCACCGGGATGGACGGGTCGGCGGGTACGCCCTCGTTCTCCTTCTCATCCGGCGCCACATCCGGGGTGTACCTGTCCGGCACCAACACGGTGGGCGGAGCCAACGGCGGCGTGCACGCGCTGTCGGTGGACGCGGACCAGAACGTGGCGCTCGGCTCCGACACGCCCGACTTTGCGGGCGGACAGGGCGTGGTGTACATCAGCGATGTCGGCACGCTGCCCACCACCACACTCTCCAATGGCGGCCTGCTGTACATGAACGGCGGCGAGCTGTACTTCTACGACCAGGACTCCACCCTGTACCAACTCAGTGGCGTGCAGGCCCTGGGCAGCTCCACCGATTTGCGCATCGCCACCTTCACCGACACGCTGGGCCGACAGTTTGGGGAGTCGGGCTTCAGCCTGTCGGGCTCGAACCAAATTACCGGCGTGGACGGCTCCTCCGCCGCGCCCACGTATCGGGTCGGGAGTAGCGGTACAGTGGGGTGGTGGTACGCGGGCGCCAACGTGGTGGAGATGGGGAACGGTGCCGCGCAGCTGAGCCTGAGCTCCACCGCCGTCACCGCAGCGGTGCAGGTGGAGGTGGACGCGAGCCTGCGCATCGGTGGCAACATGACCGAGACCTTCAGCGCGCCCGGCACCACGCGCAACGTGGCGGATGCGGACGGCAGTTTTGTGTGGCAGCAGAACGGCACGCCAATCTTCCAGACCAACAGTGCCGAGGATGTGGACTTGCTGAGCAACTTCGCGGTGTGCACGGGCGGCACCGGGGACTTCAGCATCGGCCACGACGGCACGCGGTTCGATCTGAACGTGGCCAACGCGGCCGACACGCTGGACTTTGCGGTGGGCGGCACCCCGATTGCCACCTTCTCGACAGCCGACATCACGTGCGAGAACCTGGTGTCGTCCAGCTTCCGGGCCGGTAACTTTACGTTCACCGCCGCCACGACAACCGGCTTGTCTACCTCACAGCAGATACTCGTGAATGGCACCACGGTGGCGACCACGCCTTCCGGAGCGGTCTTGACGCTGTTCGGGGCCATCAAGTACGGCAGCATTGGCACGCGCGTGATGGCGATGGGCAAGGCCGACGTCGCTCCAACCACCGCGCCGACCTCCGGGGTGTACCTGTACGCCGACACCAACGCCAGCTTCATGCGCGTGGCCAACAAGGATGTGGACGTGGCCATCAACGGACCGCTGGCGCGAGCCAAGATCTCGCGCACCCAAACCATCGCCAGCGGTGCACTGGACCTGATTGACACGCTGACAGACGTGGAGAGTAACATCCTGGTGGTGGACACGGCGTCGCCCGGCGCGGGCACGATCACGGGCACGGCGGACACCGCGGGCTGGTGGGAAATCAGCGCGAACGCACTGTGGGACACCAACAGCACGGGCAGGCGGCGCCTTCAAATCAAGGTTGGGGGCGTGGTGGTGGGCGAGTCCGTGCAGGCGGCCGTGTCGGGCATGGACACCGACCAACAGGTGCGCGTGTGCGTGCCCGTGGCCGCGAGCGCGGTGGTGACGTTCGAGGTGGAGCAGGACTCGGGCGGCAACCTGGACGTGGACGTTATCGGCACGGTGGTGTTTATGGGGTAACTCATTAATATATTTCCGTTTCGGATGGTGCGGGAAGACGGTAGCCGCCTTCGTGTTTTGGTTGTTATTCGCGTATTGGAATTTATAAATACATTTATTCACGCACTAAACTGTGGTCCTCGAGCTCGCTGCCCAGCGGCGGCACCCACTTGCGCGGGGCCGGCTCGGTGAGGTCGGGCTCGATGTCCATGCCCGGACACTCGATTTGCTCGCGCTCGCACATGTCCTCGAACTGGCGCACGCGGCTGGACGCGGTGCGCGCGTGCTTCATGATGTTGTTCAGCTCCTCGTTGCGGTACAGCTGATCCACCTTGTCGGAGCCCATCACGTGCGGGTAGATCCACTCGTACATGCTCACCACGGCGAGGTCGTGGTCGCGCAGTTCCTTGGAGGCCACCACCTTGTTGTACTTCAGCGCCTCCTCCTCGGTGTCGAACGCGGCCCACACAATCACGCCCGGCTCGTCGCCCACCGGGTCGCCCTCCTCGGCCGTCTCGTAGTCGCGCACCACCGACAGCGAGGCGTAGCGCTGGTTGCGCACCTCCACCACGCGCGACACCGCGGGCGGACGCGGGCCCGACCCCAACTTGGCCACCTCCTCCTCCCAGTTGTCGTGCAGCCGCTCGGGGTCCACCGGCGGCACCAGCGGCGTCTCCACGTACTCCACCTCCATCTCCTCCTTACTCTCCTGCTTGCCCTCCTCCCCCACCAGGCCGGCCTGGATCTTCACCTCCGCCGCCGCCTCCGCCTCGTACTCGGCCTTCAGCGCGGCCACCGTCTCCTCCTCGTTGTCCACCGCGGCCTCCAGGATCTGCTTGCGTTTCTCGCGCGCGCGGTCCTCGCGAGCCACCTGTTCCGCCGCGCCCTTGGCCTGCTCCATTGCGGGCGTGCGCCCCGCCGTCAGCGCGTCGTGCCGCGTCTTGAACTCGGTCGCGTGCGCCTGCAGCATGTTCTGGTGCTTCAGCAGGTTGCGGTTCACCTTGGCCTGCGTCTCGCACACCGGCGTGTTGGGGTCCACCGGGATGGTGTACCACTCGTGCGTCGTGCTCGCGTGCAGCGAGCAGCTCTTGTCCACCGCGAACACCTGCTCGGCGTGCGACATCACCGACTCCATGTCGGGGAACAGGCCGAGCAAGCGGAACGCGGGCCGCTGCGTGCGCGGACACGTCTCGCGGTTCGCCAGGTTCCACAGCATGAACTTCTGGTCGTCGGTCTGGAACGCGCGGGTGTAGCCGGAGTCGTCGTCCAGCGTGGACTCGCCGCCCGTCACCGTGGCCTTTTGCCGACGACGCGTCTCGCTCATGCTCTGCGCCATTTCGGTTGAAGAGAGTTGCTGCGACATGTTGTTTAGTTTATTCCAAATTTTAATTAGCCCACCCTGGGACGCACTCCTAATAATATGACGCGAACTGACTCACGCTGTCGTAGCCCGGTCCGCCCACGTAGGCCGGCACCGCGCCGCCCGACAGCACCGGCTGCTTCGACTTCCTGGACACCAGCACAATCACCACCACCAGCATCAGGATGATGGCCACCGTCATCACCATCACCAGCGTCTTGTTGCGCTCCATCCAACTGGACGACGCCACGGCCGCGCCGTCGGAGCGCGCGAAACGCTGCTTCGAGTCATTCATGAACCTCACCTTGCGCCGGTGCGGGTCGGTCTGCAGCTGCGGGTGGAGTTGGGGCTGGTACTGGGGTGGCGGCGGACGCGCCTGGGGTGGCGGCGGACGGGCCTGGGGTGGAGGCGGGCGGGGAGGCGGCGCGTCCTGCGGTTCGTCCTGGATGTCGTTCATGGCGCCATCGCCGTACGCGGCGTCGAGACTCAGAGCGTTCATATTTGTTCATGCTCACAAAAAAGTTTATTACGACAACTCAACGTGGTACCCGAACGTCCTCAGTGACTGCACGTGCGGGTTGGTCTCCAGCACCGGGTGGTACCCGGCCTTGCGCTTGCCGCGCAACAACGCGTCCACGTCCTTGCCCACGTAGATCTTCACCGTCAGCTCCGAGTCGCGCGAGCCGTACAGACATGCCGCCGCACTCGGCTTGCCGCGCGGCGTCTTGTTGGGACACAGCAGGATGTACGTGCGGTCCCGGCGCGGACCCGACCCGCTCTGCGCGCCGATGAAACACACCGACGCGTTCTCCGGCTCGAACGCGCGCCGGTACTTGTCGCCCAACACCACGGCCGCGCGCTCCTGCAGCCGGTCCAGCGCCGGAGCCAGCTGCGAGTCGCCCGTGGAGGGCATGCTGCCGCCCTCAAAGTTCACGCCGCGCCTCGGATGCAGAGACTCCACGAAACTCTTCAGGCCCGACACCGTGCGCTCGCCCGAGAACACCGTCTGCTTGCCCGACGCGTCGTGGTGCACCACGTGCGGCACGCCCGTGGCCGGCTGGTCCAGCGCCTGCAGCGCCTCGGGGTACTTGCCCGTGTCCACGGCCAGCACCGTGCCCACATCGGGGCGGCCCGCGAACCGCAGGTACTCGGGCAGGAAGCGCACGCAGTACCCGCAGCTGTGCCGGAAGTACAGCACCGTGGACGGCCGCGTCACGTGCGCCGGGCTCACCGTGATCAGGTGCGCGCTCAGGGCCGCCGCCACCTCGGGCGCCGTGCGCGCACCGGTGTACACCATCTCGTCGCCCTCGGAGTTGTAGGCCACCACGCGCGGCACGCCGCCGCCCAGGTCCACCCCCATGTCGTCCAACGTCTGTCGGTGCTCGTCCACCTCAATCTCGTACACCTTGGTGGACTTGGGCAGGCTCTTGAGCGCCCTGCGCCACTCCGGGAAGAACTTGACGCAGTAGCCGCACCGGTTCCAGTGGTACAGCACCACCGCGTTCGAGTAGCTGGCTTCGGGCTGGGTGAACATTTGTTACGGAGGCCCTATAAAAAGTCGCGCCACCCGACGCGCGCACAAACTTCGGGCGTACTAAAAACATGCTGCTGCACCTGAAGTACGCGCTGATTGTCATCGCCGCGCTCGTGGTGGTGGTGCTGCTGTCCAAGTGGACCGGCACGCGCACCGGGGCGGCGCCTTCGCAGGTGCAACGCGTGGTGCGCCAGGCCGCAGACCACAACACCGCGGCGCACACGCAGCACGACCCGGTGGCGGCGCTGGTGGACGTGACGAGCGCGCTGGCGTGCCTGCACACCGCGGTGGAGCTGTCGGGGCCCGAGTGCGTGGAGAAGGCGTCGGGCGTGTCCACGCGCACGCTCGAGAACGAGATGGTGGCGCACCAGAGGAGTCTGATGCGACAGCTGGGCGAACCAGTGGGGGTGCAGCCGCTTCCAAGCGTATAAAATAGTACACCTAAACTAAACATGGAGTGTAGAGACGGCGGTTACAACCAGGAGTTAGGTGTGATTACTTGTTACAATGGCATAAACTTATACCGGAACTACGCTACAGTGCTTCAAGCACAACCCGCTGCGGTTCGCGAGGTTGTTAGTACAATGAATATCTACATTCTCGCAGAAGCCGTGAAGCGCGTCATGGCCGAGTGGAAAGCGGAGAATGGAGACGTGAATAACGCCGATTACACCACGAGGTTTCCTGTGCAGCGCGTGGCCGAGCTATTTCAAGTGTATGCCGACCTTACAGATGAAGCGCAAAATTCAAACAAGACATTACCACGCTCGCTCTGTCACATGGTGTCCTCTGTGCTAGACCGTGCCAAACAACATTTGGATGTTTTGGTGCGTGTCAACGTAAACCCGGAATTTAAAAACTGGCTTGTAATCGTACACGAGCTATTACAAAACTCGGATTACAGAGGCATGTGCCCGACACGCCCGGTGGTTGAGTTTGCGTTTAAAAGAGAATATGATACCTGGTTCTAGAGGACGTATAAAATATTACTACCTATCTAATACCCCCATCAATGATTCACAAGTTCAAATAGTACGATGTATTAATTTCGTGACTCGTAATAAATGCCGCATCGTGTACGTTTAACCTCCGAAGCCTACCAGGTGCGCGAGTCCGCTCCCGCCATGCAACGCGGCGCGGCCGCCCCCGCCGGGTGTGTGCGTGGCCAGCCGTCGTTCATCTCCCGCGACGCGTGCGAGGCCGGCCTGCCGTCGGGCATGGTGTGCAACCCGCGGTACATCAACGGCGCGTGGGACCGGTTCCACCCCTACTCGCGCGACAGCGCGTCGTGCGGCGGCCCGCTGCCGCCCAACCTGTTGCCCCAGCTGCTGAACGACGCCTCGCTGGTGCAGGCCTCGGGCTGGGAATTGCTGAGCGACATGAGTCTCAGCCTGATGCGCGAGGGCCACGTGGGCAGCTTCACCTACAGCGCGGGCGGCGCGGCTCCCCAGACCGTGCAGTTCAACCAGGCCCACCTGGTGCAGGAGCTGGACATGCCGCTGATGTACGTGTACGCGGTGCCGCACGGCGGCGGCGTGATGCGGCTGGCCCTCAACCTGACTAGCGGCCGCGCCACACTGAGTTTCCCCCTGGGCGACGGGCCGGCCGTGATTGAGTACTCCATCTCGACCAGCGTTTGAGCCGGGCGCGTGAATAAAGTTTTGAACCATAAAGCATGAGCGACCCCAAGTCCATCCCGGACCTGAACGCCTCCAAGTACCTCACCCTGTTCCACTACATCCAGACCATGAACATGCGCCACGTGCGCGACATCTACAAGGGCATGCGCCAGTCGGGGAGTGAGGACCCGGACATGCTGTTCCCGCGTCTGGGCGTGACGGCCGGTGAGTTTTCGGTGGCGCACGTGATGAAACTCCCGCGGCGCGCGCGCGGTTAAATGTTTTGCGGCCCCCAGGTAAGAAATGCGTGCGTCCATCGACAGGGCCGAAGTTGCGACAACCGAGTGGATGCGGGAGCTGCGCGCCGTGCGGCGCCACGAGTTTGTGGGCCGGTACACGCACCTGTCGTCGCCAGTGTGGCAGGAGCCGGCGACGGCCTCCTCGCCCGTGATCGACACCCCGATGCGGGCCTGGGGGGGCGAGGCGTGCTACACCTGCAGTTTCTGCCGGCAGCCGTGCACGCAAGAGTTCCGGCTGGAGCTCAACCAGGTGTTGACGTGTCCGTTTGTGGTGACGTGCGGCCCGTGCACGCAGAAAATCCGGTAGTCTATGAAAGAAACATGCCAGGCGAAACCACGTCTAGTGCCGGGCGCCGCGTGGGCCACCAGGCCGCCCAAGTTGCGGTGCGCGAGACCCTGAGCCGCATCTCGGAATCGGGCGAGTCCGTCGCGGGCGGCTCCGTGAAGGCGCCGTCCCTGATCGAGAAGCCGTCCATCGAGGCACAGGCCCGGGCCGCGTGCCGCCAGGTTGTGGAGAGCAAGGTAGCGGTGATGGGTATCGTGTTCTTATTTACGTTCGTGTTACTGTGCGCGCTGAACCCGCCCATGGCGCAGACCCGGGCGCACCCCGAGGACACCTCCCGCTCCTGGAAGAAGATCGTGGGCTGGTCCGCGCTCACCGCGCTGCTGGCGGGCGTGCTGCCGCTCGTTAAAAAGACGGAATAAAGTTTGTAATCCAAGCATAAACCATGAACTCAATGCGATCGCTCGTGCGCAGTGTCATTAGCGAGGTGGAGCCGTCGCGCGACATGTTCGGGGACGAGACCATGCAGACGTTCTTCTCGCAGGTCAAGGTGTTGGTGAGCGGCGCGTTCGGCGCGCTGGAGAACGAGGTGCAGAGCGTGACGGGCAAGAGTGACGAGTGGAAGCAGCGCGCCATGGAGCGCGGGCTGACGTTCATGGCGGACAGCGCCAACGAGAACGCGATCATCGACAGCATCGCGGAGACGGATGACGTGTGCCGCTCGCTCACGAGTCTGTACTTCTCGGCGATGCACAACTTCGTGCGCGACCGCGTGTCGAAGCGCGACCTGATGAGCATGAACTACGAGCCGTTTGGGAGTTTCATCGCCAAGCTGTACCGCCAGCTCGCGGCGGACCAGGTGATGAAGCACGAGTACTTCAAGAGCATGTCGTACGCCGACAAGGACAAGTTCCTGGCGGACATGCTGCGGCGCGCGATGGAGAACTCGGTGGTGTGGCCCAACGGCAAGATGTCCAACCCCACCCCGGCGTCGGTGTTCAAGAAACCGCTCACGCCCAAGGACTCGGTGTCCAACATCTCCAGGCTGCAGTCGGTGGCGCCCTCCAAGCACCAATCCGTGGCGGCCTCCCGGGTGGGCCAGTCAGTGGCCAAGGTGGTGACCGCGGCCGCGACCGGCGAGCCGCTGTCCAGCGAGTCGCTGCGCAAGCACGACAGCCGCAGCCGCTTCTCGGCCTTCAAGCCCGCGTCGGTGGTGCGCGACAGCGGGCTGCAGACCAAGGTGATTGCGGTGTCGATGGACCACAGCCGCACCGGCAAGACGGCGCAGTCGACTGTGGAGAGTCGTGTCACAAATAATGAATAAACGTTTATTCCTTTGATTCCTCCACACCCCCCTCCTCCTTGGCCTCCTCCTCCTCCTTCTTGGCCTCCTCCTCCTTCTTCTTGGCCTCCTCCAAGTGAGGCTTGAGGTGCGCCCCCATGATGGCCACCAGAGCCGTCACCGTCTCGTAGTTCTCCACCTTGAACCCGTTGTTGTTGGCCGCGAACTCAATCACGTTGTGGATCAGCACCAGCGAGTTCACCGACGCCTCCGACATCTTGAACGAGGCCTCGCCGGACTCCTTCAGGATGCGCGCGCACTCCTTGTAGGCCACGGCCACCTGGCCGAACTGCGCCAGCTTGAAGGCACCCGCGTCGGACGCGACCTTAATCAACGCCCCGGCGGTGTTGATGTGGCTGGCTTCGAGTTCCGGAATGGTTGACATTTTATGCTACACACTCAGATTTTTATGCCCCCGGTGAACGCGTTCACCAGCCCGAGCTGCCGATTACCTGGCCCGACACCTCGTTGGGCTCCAGGTTGGCGCAGCCCTGCTCCGACCACTCGCGCATGCGCTCCACGCACGCGGCGTAGGAGTCGGCCGAGGCGTACTCGCGCATCGGGTTGTTGCACACCGTCTCCACCGCGCGCGAGAAGTCGAGTTGCTTGTGCCTGGGCGAGCGCGCACATGTCTGGGGAGAGGTGTTGTACCGGTAGTCGCAGCCGGCCCCGCGGCGACACGCGTGGAAGCGGTCGTCCAAGCACTGCAGGTACCCGTCGGTGCCGCGAGACGCATCGCAACTCGCCAGCGCGTACGGCATGCACTGCCACTCCGCGTCCAGCGCGCTGCACTTGTTGTCCCACACCAACACCTCGGACGGGATGCCCACCGGCTTGGGCCGGTCGATGGTGGGCGAACTGTCGTTCATGTACAACTGGCGAGAGACCTGCATGTTTGTTCATACCATAGTTTTTAAGACGTTCAGCCGCACCAAATAAAATTGTCCACACACACCAAAATGAGCGAAACCCGAGTGCGCCCGTTTGTGCTCACCGCGGTCCACCAGGCCATGAACGCGCACGAGATCGAGCCGTTCAGCTTCTACGACGCGCTGCACGCCGCCGAGCGCATGTACTGTGTGAACTGGAGGCGCTTCCGGGAGCGCAAGGGCTTGTGGACCCAGGCCGACGAGACACGCGCGGCCAAGTTCGCGGTGCCGGACGGGGCCGCGCGCAAGTTGCTCGACACCGACCCGGAGATCCTGCGCCTCCTGGTGTCGCGCGACGCCCGACTCCCCAAGTTCCGGGACAAGCTCGGCCAGATACTGGAGGCCGACCCGCCCAAGGACGAGCACGACATGCATTTTGTACTCAAGGCGTTTATTGACTACGCGTTTGCGGTGTCGGTGCACGACACCTTCCCCTGGAGGGTGGTGCGCAACGGAACGCAGTACACGTTCCCCGGAAAAGACACCTACGCCATGTGGGTGTGTCTCCAGGACATGATGAAATAAAACTACAGCATCAACATATCCACCTTCACCCACGTGTCGCCCACCAGCTTGCGGCACGCGGTCGACGTCATGCCCGCCTCGTCGCAGCCGCGCTTCACCACGTGCACCCCGAACTTGTCCCGCATCTCGCGTAGAAACGCGAACGACTCCGGGCCACGCACGTGAGTCAACTCAAACACATCCCCGCTCATCCGCGAACGGAACTGGTACGCGCCGCGGGGCAGCGGGCGCATGGACAGGTCCACCCCGTGGCCGGAAATGTGCACACCGTCTCCGGATGTGGACACGCTCATGCCTTCCCGGGTGAACTCGCCCAACTCCAGCAAGCTCATGCCACCCTCAATTTTTCGCTTTTTAGCTTCTCTTCCAGTATCCGGTTCAACCATCTTATAGTTTAAAAGGTTTTGTCGGATAGATTTTAACTCTCTTGTGATATCTCTATGTAGTTTCCTGTTGTCTTTTGGTGGGAGATGCTTCTCAAGTGCCTCCTGTATTCTAGCGAGCATATTTGCAACAGATCTCGGGACGCTTAAAGTATCTTGTTTACAAAATCCCTTGATTGATGCGAGTTCCCTCTCCAGTGCGGCTTTTTCGGGAAAGTTCTTACCATCCAACATGTTTTCAATTATACCAATATGCTTTTCACATACGCTTGTGTACCGTTTTTTCTTTACCTCTTTCAGTTCACGTTGGAGTCTCTGCTCTAACCTTTCCTCATCTTCCTGACCCGGTTCCGTCTCCATCTTTTGTTCCTCCTCTCCCTGTTCTGGCTCAAACTTTTGTTCCTCCTCTCCCTGTTCCGGCTCCACCTGACGCGGTTCCATTTCCATCTTTTGTTCCTCTCCCTGTGCCGGTTCCCTCGCTTGTTCAGCGACGATACCCGTTTCGGTTTGTTCAACTTGCAATTGATTCTGTAGTCGCATGTTTTCATTTTCTACCGTTGCTATCCGTTGGCGTGATTCCGCTTTTTCTGCCTCAATTGCAGCGGCGTGCTGGTCAGCAGCCTGCAGTGCTGCTGCTTCTCGCACATTTTGGATTTGGGTTTCCGTGTCCTGTTGCTCGCGAACCCTAGTCTCGTTGCACGCTTCCAACTGCCGGTGCACATTACCCGTTTCGGTTTGTTCAACTTGCAACTGATTCTGGAGTCGAGTTTGTTCCATCCCGGCGTCGTCCAATTGAGTTTGGAGGTTAGCGCGCGCCAGGTTGCATGCCTCAAGTTCGGCCACTGCTCTCTCCAACTGCGCCCGGAGATCCTGCTGTTCGGCCACTGCTCTCTCCAACTGCGCCCGGAGATCCTGCTGTTCGGCCCGTGCTCTCTCCAACTGCGCCTGGAGATTCTGCTGTTCGGCCCGTGCTCTCTCCAACTGCGCCTGGAGATCCTGCTGTTCGGCCCGTGCTCTCTCCAACTGCGCCTGGAGATTCTGCTGTTCAACC